>LWDU01037122.1_pt1 | contig 40076 bp, 36 predicted proteins | sample 727161 | NCBI WGS metagenome assembly LWDU01 (sample SAMN04566230, study PRJNA314399) | hydrothermal vent metagenome | isolation source: deep sea hydrothermal plume seawater | place: Mexico: Gulf of California, Guaymas Basin | collected 2004-07-11
CTCCAGGTTGTTTGATTCATTCGCAGTTTCAAATCAACCAGATACGCCGCTTTTTTTCAAGCCCTCCATACACCACTTTCAGTTATAACTCGGAAAAGAGAGAAGGAGGCTGAAGAGTGATATGAAAAAATGTAACCATCGATTAATCATAATAATGATGTTTGGGGTTTTTTATTTTTCATCTTTAATGGTGACATCGTCTTGGGCGGTCCCTGTGCTTCAGATCTATATTGAGGGTTCTACTTATGACACAGTGACTGAATCTTGGGTCATCAATACATTAGACCCCTTTAAACTTTGGGTGATAGGTGATGTCGGTTCCGTTGGAACGATTGCCGATATAAAGCTTGCTGCAGCTGTTTCGACAGCCGAAGTTTCTGGAGGGAGCATTTCCTTGGTTTCAACAACAACTGATCTTCTCGGAACATCGGGTGATCTTTCGACACCCTCGAATCCTGTGCCGACATCTAACTTTGCTTCCAGTGATGGAGCAATTCCGATCCGGGGGGACGGAAGCTCTCTCGCGTCCCACTCGATCTATGGATCAGGAACAAGTTTTTTTGAGTGGAATCTTGGAGGTTTTACGCTAACAGACTCTCCTATTGGGGACTTTATCAATATGTTTCCTTTAGACTTTCCAGGTAATGGTCAGGTCAACGTCTATACTGTTGCTATCTCAGGATTTACAACGGTGCATTTTGATACCTATGACCATATCTATGAAGGGGATAAACACGGAAATTATAAGTTTGCTCCTTTCTCACATGACGCGACGGCTGTTCCCGAACCGGGGACGCTTGCGCTTCTAGGTTCCGGGTTGGCGGGGTTTGGGCTGGCGATGAGAAAAAGGTATAGGACGATCAGGGGGTAGAACTTGTATCCTGTACTTCACAGACACCCCTTTTGAATAATCTTAAAGAGATGCTTAAATCGATCGGCAGCTTAGCTGAAGTGGAACACTGAACCGTCAGAAAGGGCGGGCCACGAAGGAGAAAACTGCCTCTGTCTACTCTCCTGTTTTTTACGACCCCTGTACACCCTGTCCCCTATAACTTCATAACTCCCCAAGCACCTTACGAGCCTCATCCGCTCCCGGAAAATCCTTAGAAAGTGCAAGGGAGGCCTCTAATTCTTTTTTGGCCTTTTGAGCGTCTCCATTCTTATAATAGGCAATCCCTAAGTGATACCGGACGACAGGGTGTTTTTCGAGTTTTGCTGTGCTTTCTTTGAGCAGGCTGATCGCCTTGAGATAGGCATTTTTCTTAACATAGATCCAGCCGAGGGTATCAGAGACCGAAGGATTGTCAGGGAGTTTCTCTTTGGCAATCCGCGCCAATGTCAGTGCCCGGTCGATGTTCCCGCCATGCTCTGCATAGATCCAAGCCAGGTTGTTGGCCGCCGGTGCAAATTTCCCATCTATGTCTAATGCCTTTTCATATTCGGTCTGGGCCTTTTTGTAGTCGTTATTCGCCTCGAAGATTACGCCACGGAGCATATAAGCCGCAAGGACCTTTGGATCCTTTTTGATTGCTTCCGCGAGTTGCTGCAGGGCTCTGTCAAATTGTTTTTCTTGGCTGTAGAGCGTACCCAGGTCGATATACGGAGCCAAATAGTTCGGGGTGATCTCAATCGACTTCATAAAGTCTGCTTCGGCCTTCTTGAAATTTTTCTGGTTGGCGTGCAATCTTCCCCTCAAGTGATAAAAGAGGGCATTGTCCGAGGTGGATTCTATCTGTGCCGATACCCGTAGCACCGCCTTTTCGGAATCCCCCTTTCCCAAATGGGTCGCGACAATCTGTGAGAGGGCATCGATCAGGTTTGGATTGAGTGACATTGCCTTTTCAAAAAGGGTCAAGGCCTCCGATTCCTTTCTCTGTGCCCTCCGAAGTACCCCCATCCGAAAATATCCGACCGGCTCATTCGGGGCCAAATCGATGACCTTTTTATAAATTTCCTCCCCCTGTTTAATTTTGCCACTTGAGACAGAGGCATCCCCAAAGATAACATGTGCTTTCCAGTCTGAAGGGTTTGCCTGAATGATTTTCTCCGCTTCTATAAGCGCCAAATCAAACGAACGGGATTTGATATGCAGTTGGGCAAGTGAAAGACGCGCGCGATGATCTCTCGGCTGCTGTTGAACTGCTTCGGAAAATTCAGATCTTGCCTGCTGGATATTGCCCATTGCAAGATGGGACAGTCCCAAATAATAGTGTGCGAATGGATAGGTCGGTTCTGTTTGAATGACCTTTTGGAAAAGGTCGGCTCCTTTCTTTACCTTCCTTTCAGACAAATAGATACGACCCTTGGTAAAGAAGGCATCCGGATCACCCGGATTTTTTTCAAGGATCTCTTCAATCATCGAAAGAGCTTTTTCTTTTCTTTTTTGGCCTAAATAGAGAACTGCGAGCTTTTTGCTACTCACGAGGAGATCCGGTTTCACTTTTTTTGCGTGAAGGTAGGCTTCTTCCGCATTTTCCAGGTTTCCATGGGCCTGGTGAAAATTTCCAAGGACGATGAATGGATCCGGATTATCCTCCGAGAGTTGAGTTGCCTTCACAAGAGTGGCTTCAGCCTCGGGCAATCGATTGATACTTTGATAAAAGTTAGCGAGAGAAAAATATAGCAAGTTGTTTTCGGGTGATAATTCAACCGTTTTCTTATAGTGTTTTTCAGCCTTGCTGTTCTGTTGGGTCACCTGGTAGAAACGGGCAAGGGCCATATTGGATGCGATTGAGCCGGTTTCGATGGAAAGGGCGGTCTGCAGAAGTGATTCGGCTTCTTTCGCGTCTTTTTCTCGAAGGCGAATCCCTGAAAGTTCATAATAAGCTGGAAGATTTTGGGAGTCGAGTATGAGAAGATGTCGATAAGACTTCTCCGCATCCTCTAATCGATTCTCTTTCAAATAGATTCTTGCCTGGAGAAGATGGCTTTCAATATTATCCGGGTTATCCTTGAAAACCAGGGCTGTTTTTTCTTTGGCTTTGTCCAGTTCGTTCGATAAAAGGAAAAGGTTCCCCAATTTTATTTGTGCATCTATTAATTCAGGTTTTTTCTCTACTGCCTCGCTGAGAAATTTAAAAGCATTTCGGAGATTGCTCATGCCGCCCAGCTTTAAATAGACGAGCCCAAGCTGATATTTTGTTTCCATATCTTCCGGGTCAATTTGAATGACATTTTTAAATTCAATGATGGCTTCTTTATATTTTTCTTCTTTGGCGTATTCAATTCCTCTTTGATAGTGTTTGTCTTTTCTTGCCTCTGCGGATGAGCACGAAAGGGTCACCGTGAACAACCCGATGAGAACGAGCAATGATAAATAAAATAACGGTCTACTTGTGATCTTCATAGATGAATACCCTTTCCTGAATATATTTATTATCTTAAAGGAGGCATTTTAATCCGATGGACTCTAAACGACTATATCAAACCCCACTTTTACTGTAAATATACATCGAAACTCCCTATATGGAAAGATAAATGGAGACAGTAATCGGCAATAATTGCAAAAAATGAGAAGTTACTGATGTTGTCGAAGGTCAGTGTTGCCACTAAAAGAGGTGGAGCGCCCTCCAGCGGTCGTAAAGGGTAAAAGGACACATTTCAAGACCGGAAATCGTGGTCAGCATTTTGGCGTGAAGGTTGGGGTTGCGGCCAATTGTCCGAAAGATACGGTCCCGGGCCCAGACGAGTGGTCCCCAACCGCTGTTCCAGAGCCAGGCCATTTCGTCACCAAGGTCTTGCAAAAGATCGATTTTTTTTCGGCGGATCATTTCATAAGGCTGAAGAGCCTTTCTGGAAAAATCTCCCTTTTGAAAACAGTTATCCAGTATTTCAGCCAGGACCACCCCGTCTTCCATGGCCGAATTTCTTCCTTGGGCGACATGCGGATTCATCGCGTGTGCGGCATCTCCGAGGAGAACACCTCCATCAACGACCCATTGATCACAACGGACCCGAAAGCAGGGCATAAAAGATGTTTCTTCCCAGGAAGAGATGCCTTCGAGAGGTTTTTCCAGAAAAGAACGGACCGGATCATTCATTGAAAGGAGGTCATCCTTGAATCTCTGAATACCTTGCTTTTGAAATTCCTCCAATTTGTTGAAGGGAAGCAGATAAAAGAAGTAGCATTCTTGCTTTGAAACAGGAAAGAGGCCAAAGATCTTACCTTTCCCGAGATAGTATCTTGAATCTTCATGAAACCCCTCCGGGCGCGTGATAATACCTGTGATGTAACCGTGTTTATATTGATGGAGCCGGTACTTGATATGAAAGGCATCTCGAACACGCGATCTGACCCCATCCCCACCAACAATGATGGGTGCCTTGAAAAGAGTTCTTTCCTCATGGGTGGTGACTTCGGCCCCGATTACATTTCCCCTTTCCATAAAGAGGTTCTCAAAGCGGGCACCCCAGAACATCTCGATGTTGGATGACGCGGCAACCCTTTCTATCAGGATTTTTTGAATGGTCTTGGGGAGCAGGATCAAGGAGTAATCGTAGGGCTTGGGAAGCGTTTGATAGTTCACCGTGCAAAGATGCGTACCCGTCATTTGGTAAAAGTGGACTGCTTTATTGAGATGAATATCATCTTTGAGTAATTCAGTCAGAAGACCAAGTGTTTCAAGGATCTTCAGGCTATTTGGTTGAACAATCTCGCCTCTTGGATAGGATACCGGGGAGGATTGTCGGTCAAGAATAGCAATACGGTAGCCCTTTTGATCAAGTGACAGAGCGAGGGCCATGCTTCCCGGGCCGCCTCCAACAATGACGAGATCCCATTCTTTTTTCTTCATCTTTGCCCTTGGTCCAATGTTTATTCTGCACTCTACTTCACCTGATCCCGGACCGTCAAGGCGACCATTGATTAAACTCGGTTCACGGATCTTTCTTTGACAGGATCGATTTCCTGCCGTAAAGTGTTTGAGAGGAATACTCTAATTTACGGGCCATATTTATAATTTCAGGAGTAGAAATGATTCCCTGGGAGAAAATCGACACCGTGCTTCTGGATATGGATGGCACCCTCCTTGATCGATATTTTGATGATTACTTCTGGGAAGAACTTGTTCCTGAAAAGTTTTCCGATCTCAGAGGGATCTCTTTATCTGAGGCCAAAAAACTGCTTTATGCCGCTTTTAAAGGAGAGGAAAGGACCTTGAATTGGACGGATATTTACTACTGGTCAGACCGTCTGGGACTTGATATTGTGGCTCTAAAGGTAGAGATGTCTGATCAGGTACGGGTTCATCTAGGAGTCCTTCCTTTTCTAAAGTTTATTCAGGATGGAGGAAAAGAAGTTGTTCTGGTGACAAATGCCCATCCAAAGACAGTACAGATTAAACTTGGACAGACGGACCTGAGTCCATATCTGGATACGATACTCTGTTCAAGCGACATCGGGGTTCCGAAAGAGGACTTGGAATTCTGGAGAGGGGCGGAGAGGGTTCTTCTTTTTGATAAATCGAAGACCTTATTTGTCGATGACAATGAAGCCGTCCTTCGTGCTGCAGATTCGTTTGGGATCAAATATCTTCTTCAAAAAAACAATGCAAGCAGTCGTCGGGTTCAGAGTCCGCCAACCACCTTTCGGTCATTAGACCATTTTGACTCCCTCATCCCTTGAACTGTGATGTCGCAGTTCTGCACATGCAGAGGGTGTTTCATGCACTAAGATTTTTTTCTTAATGTTACTGCTCGGATCGATTCTCCAGTAACCTGAATCAGTCTATTCAAATCCCGCAACGAAATCGAAAGGGGTGGTAACAGGACGATTACATTTCCAAGTGGGCGAAGAAGGACCCCTCTTTTTTTTGCCTCCAGACAAACATGCCATCCAATCCGCTCCTCAGGGGCATAGGTCTTCTTCTCCTTTTTGTCCGCCACCAGCTCAATTCCGACCATGAAGCCAATCTGACGAATCTCTCCGACATGTCGCCACCGTTTCCATAGCGCCAGCCCTTTCTTTAGAAAGTCGATCTTTTTTTGAAGCTTCGCCAGAACCTTTTCTTTTTTGAATACCTCCAGGCTGGCAATCGCGGCAGCGCATCCGAGAGGATTACCTGTGTAGCTGTGGCCGTGGAAGAAGGTCTTAAATTCCGAATATTCTCCAAGGAAGGCGTCATAGATCTCTTGTGTGGTCAAGGTTGCCGCGAGAGGCAGGTAGCCGCCCGTAAGGCCTTTTGATATCGCCATCAGATCCGGGGTGACACCCTCATGTTCACAGGCAAACATCCTCCCCGTTCGCCCAAAACCGGTCGCAACCTCGTCTGCGATCATGAGAATGTTATAGCGGGTGCAGAGTGCCCGGATACGTTCAAGATAATACGGTGGACTGGTAATCATTCCTGCGGCGGCCTGCACCAATGGTTCAATAACCAGGCCGGCTGTTTCTGCGGCATGTTTTTTCATGCAGGCTTCTACCTCATCCAAACAGGCAACCTTGCAGGAAGGGTGAGAAAGTGATAGGGGACAGCGGTAACAGCTTGGCGGGGGCACCCTGATTGTCTTAAAGAGGAGGGGCTGGTATGCCCGATGGAAGAGGTCGATGCCCCCAAGGCTGACAGAGCCAAGGGTGTCTCCATGATAAGCCCGATCAAAGACCATAAACTTTTTCTTTTTTCGGTCCTTCTTTTTCTGGTTCTGCCAATAGCTGTAGGCGATTTTCACGGCCACTTCAACCGCAGTCGACCCGTTGTCTGAATAAAAGACCTTTGTCAGCTTTCCGGGGGGAGCTTCTCCACTGGGTGCGATCTGAAGAAGTTTTTCAGCAAGTTCTATTGCAGGGAGGTTTGACAGACCCAGCAGAGTGCTGTGTGAAATCTTTCCGATCTGGCGGATTAAGGCGTCATTAATTGTCTTATTGCGATGGCCGTGGAGATTGACCCAAATCGACGAGTTTCCATCGAGAAATTTCTTGCCATTCAGATCGGTCAGTGTGACCCCGTTTCCTTCGACGATGATGGTTGGGTCTTCTTCTTCCCACTCCTTCATCTGAGTAAAAGGATGCCAGATAAAGGTCCGTCCCTTCCTGGCCCATTCCTTTTTTTTGTCCATAAGTTATTTTTCCTGAGTTGGGAATGAATATGAAAGTTACATGTAACGATTCAGGTTGCCTGGATTTCCTTCAGGGCAAGGCGCGAGGAGCATAGAACCGCAGCGTATGGGTACATACGTGAGGATTCGAGCACCGGAGCAACGCCACCCTGGAGGAAAAGACGGGCAAGATGGATTGTTACATCGCTTTACAATATTAAAATCGCTATAGTATAATGTCAAAACTTGAATAAAGAAAGAAGGATTTCTTGAATAACAACGATAAGTTAGGGATCAAGCGCCTGATTTTTCCTGCCTTCCTGATCTTTGCGGGGGTGATTATCGGCATCGTCCTGGTCTCTGAGTTTCATTCCATTCCGCCTGGCCAGGCTGTCGATGAGGCCCTTAGAATAAAACCGCCCTCTATTGACGGCACACAGCAGGCCTTTGTTGCAATATCGAAATCGGTCACGCCGGCTGTCGTCAATATCTCTACGTCACGGACAAGGAAGAAAGGGGACGATTCATCGGGTTTTCCCTTTAATGATCCCTTCTTCAAGCGTTTTTTCGGTGGCAACCCGAAGGAAAGGCGAGAAGTTCCAAAAGAAAGAAGGTCTCAGAGTCTCGGTTCCGGGGTGATCGTTGATCCCAGCGGTTTGATTGTAACGAATAATCACGTGATAGAAAAGGCAGACGAGATCAGGGTTCTTTTGTCCGATAAACGAGAATTCATCGGAAAGGTAGTAGGGACTGATCCAAAAAGTGATTTGGCCGTCATCCGGATCGATGCAAACAATCTTCCAACCGTTGCCTGGGGGGATTCCAGTCAACTTCAGGTCGGAGAATACATCCTGGCCATTGGCAGCCCCTTTGGGTTCACGCAGACGGTGACAATGGGCATCGTCTCGGCAATCGGCAGGGCAAATGTCGGCCTGACAGACTACGAAGATTTTATCCAGACGGATGCTGCGATTAATCCGGGGAATTCCGGAGGCGCGATGGTCAATATCCAGGGTAAACTGGTCGGAATTAATACGGCAATCTTTACCCGGAGTGGGGGATATATGGGGATCGGGTTTGCGGTTCCTAGTAATATGGTCAAGTCTGTCGTAGACAGTCTTGTGACAAATGGGAAGGTTGTCCGAGGGTGGCTGGGCGTAGCGATCCAGGATATCACCTCACAACTGGCCAGAGGCTTTGGCCTGAAGGAGGTAAAAGGTGCCCTGGTGAGTGAGGTCATATCGAATAGCCCTGCAGAGCGAGCAGGGTTCAAAAGAGGCGATGTGATTATCACATTTATGGGGCAGGCCGTCGAGAATTCAGCCAAACTGAGAAATATTGTTGCAAGGGCAGAAGTCGGAAGCCGTGGAAAGGTTCAAGTGATTCGGAACAAGGAGGAAGTTGATCTGGATGTCATCATTGAGACCCAGCCAAAGGATATGTTTGCCAGAGGACGGGGAGAAGGAAAGTCGATTCCGAGTAAAAGTCTGGCTGGAATCGAGGTAGAGAAGCTTACTACAGATCTTGCGCTCCAACTTGGTTTAGACCGTGAGGAACGAGGTGTCGTCGTCATGCGCGTCGAACCGGGGAGTTCTGCGGAAGAAGCCGGCCTGCGTCGGGGCGACCTCATTATGGAGGTAAATCATGGATCAATTCACGATTTACAAGACTATGAAGAAAAACTTTCTGCGAGGCCGGACAATCAGGCAATATTGCTTTTAATCCGTCGGCAAGAGAGAACCTTATTTCTGACGCTGACACCGTGAAAATGCTATTTTGGGGGTGGAGGATGGCACTTAGGTTGGAGACCATCAAGCCAGCAAGTTACAATAAACTTAAGGTATTAAATACAATATTTAATGATAAGATAATGACATATAAAAATATTTATATGAACCTAAATCTAACTCATACATTGAAGGAAGGATTTTATAATGTCAAAACCATATGGTGTACATTTTCTTTTTGGACTACTGAGTATCTTAATCGGTTTTTCACTTTCCTCCCGACTGGAGGTCGTGAATCCCTTTGTCGGCGGCGGAATCGGGTTTTTTGTATGGCTGATGGTGATGGTCTTCACCATCTTTTTAGAAAAAGAGGTAGTGAGACGGTTGTTATGGGCTTTGATTGGATTCAGTGTCGGGGCGCTCACGAGTGGAATAATCGCCCTCCTGGTTGAACCGGTTTTAGTCCTGAGTCCTGCTGTTTCCCTGGTATGGAATGGGTTTTCCATTTTATTCTTCACGTATATGGGGACCGTGCTTTCCTTGAAGATAGAAAAGGACCCTTCCCTCTTAAGGAGTGGAAATTCTCATGAAGAGAATTCGGGTGTCTCCAATAAGAAATTATTGGATACCAGTGTGATTATTGATGGAAGAATCGCTGACCTGTGTGAGACCGGTTTCCTGGAGGGCGTTTTCATCATTCCGCAGTTCATCCTCCAAGAGCTTCAACATATTGCTGATTCTTCTGACTCCATAAAAAGAGCGCGGGGCCGTAGAGGTCTCGATGTCCTGCACCGGATACAAAATATGGACGACATAGATGTCCGTATCGTGGATGATGACTTCCCCAAGATCCGGGAGGTCGATTCCAAGCTGGTTGCACTCGGAAAAAAAATCTCGGCCAAGGTGGTCACGAATGACCTGAACCTGAATAAGGTTTCCGAACTGCAGGGTGTCCGTGTATTAAATATCAACCAACTCTGCAATGCCTTAAAGCCTGTTGTCCTCCCTGGAGAGGTGATGCGCGTTTTTGTCCTGAAAGAGGGAAAAGAACTTGGCCAGGGAATTGCCTACCTCGATGACGGAACAATGATTGTGGTCGACGAGGCAAAAAAACGAATTGGTAAAAATGTCGACATCGTTGTCACCAGTGTCCTTCAGACCCCGGCTGGCCGGATGATTTTTAGTCGCGTACAGGGAGAACCGGGCCGAGCGGAAATCTCATCCATGAGAAAAAATTAATGGTCTTTGTCATCATCCCGGCGGCAGGGCAGGGTAAGCGATTCGGCGGGAAGACAAAGAAGCAATTTCTTGGGCTCGATGGCCTTCCTGTCCTTATCCATACATTGACTATTTTTCAGAAAATTTCTCTGGTGGATGAGATACTCCCTGTTGTCAATCAAGAAGATCAATCCTTTACAGAATCCCTGATCGCGGAGTATTCACTTTCAAAAGTGAAGAGGATCATTCCTGGAGGAGATGAACGTCAGGACTCGGTCCGTGCAGCACTTGTTCTTCTCGAAGAAGAAGGCCAGCCTGAGGATATCGTTCTTGTCCATGACGGGGTTCGCCCCCTGGTTTCTCCTGTAATCATTGAAAAGGTGATTTGTGCCACAGAACAATATGGTGCAGCCGTTGCAGCCCTCCCTGTTGCGGATTCCCTTAAAATTGTCTCTAAAATAAAAGAGCTTGTAAGGAGTATCCCCAGGGAGAATCTATGGGCGATGCAAACCCCTCAAGGCTTTCGCCTGGGTTTATTAGGGGATGCCTACCGGCAGGCCGCTCAGGAAAATCTCATCGGGACGGATGACGCGATGCTGGTCGTACAGATGGGGAAAAAAGTGAAGTGCATAGAAGGGTCTGTGGAAAATATAAAGATTACCAATTCAGAGGACCTGAAACTGGTCGAGTTAATTTATCGGGAAAGAATGCTTCAAGGGCGAATTAAAACCAGGCGGGACAGGCCTCTTTTATGACACGTATTGGCATAGGATATGATGTTCACCCCTTTGAAGAGGGGCGCCGTTGCATCCTGGGTGGCATAGATGTACCCTGTAGTAAGGGACTCAAAGGTCATTCCGATGCTGATGTGCTTTTGCATGCTGTCTGCGATGCCCTCCTGGGGGCCTCAGGGCAAGGAGATATCGGCGTCCATTTTCCTGACAATGATCCCCGCTGGAAAGGGATATCCAGCCTGAAGTTTCTGGAAGAAGTAGGGCATCTACTTTCAGAAAAAGGCTGGTCTGTTGTGAATGTTGATGCGGTTATCATTGCCGAACATCCTAAGATTTCTCCCTATGCCCAAGGGATGAAGAAGAACATCAGCCGATGTCTGTTGATTGGAGAGGATCAAGTAAATATCAAGGCGACCACGAATGAAGGGATGGGATTTATTGGACGCGGTGAAGGAATTGCCGTGCAAGCGGTCGCTCTGATTGAAGAGTCTAAGGGGATGATAAAGGGAAATATTCCATGTTTAGGACGATAAAAGGGGACCTCAAGGCGGCGTCAGAAAGGGATCCTGCTGCGAGGAGTCTCATAGAGATTGTACTCACCTATGCGGGTGTTCACGCACTCTTTATGCATCGGATTTCCCACATCCTCTGGAAGGCGCGAATACCGGTGCTCCCTCGTCTTATTTCGCACATTGCACGTTTTATGACCGGAATAGAGATCCATCCTGGCGCGGTAATTGGCCAGGGGTTTTTTATCGATCATGGAATGGGCGTGGTGATTGGCGAGACAACGGAGATTGGGGATAACGTGACCCTTTACCAGGGAGTGACTTTGGGTGGAACGGGTCTTGAGCCGGGCAAGCGACATCCCACCCTGGGAGACCACGTCATCGTGGGGGCCGGGGCCAAGGTGCTGGGGGCAATCGTGATCGGAGATCATGTTCGAATCGGTGCGAATTCGGTTGTCCTTCGTTCGGCGCCGGACCACGCAACCGTAGTCGGAATTCCCGGAAAGATGATTCGCCGTCAGGAAGAAGGAAGAGGGGTTCTGGACCACACCAACCTACCCGATCCGATTTCGGAACGATTCAAAATTCTGGAACTCCAGATTCTAGAATTAAAGCGGGAACTCAAAAAAAATAAGATTAAGACCGGTTCCGGTGCCGGAAATAAAGATGGTGATTGACCGTTCCCGGTATTTCACACGCTCTCTCCTGAGTTGGTATCGTCATTCCGGACGCTCGCTTCCCTGGCGCGACACCTCAGACCCCTATCTAATCTGGCTGTCTGAAATTATGCTACAGCAAACACAGGTTGCGACGGTCCTACCTTATTACCATAGTTTTATAACGACCTTCCCCACGATACAAGATCTTGCTGCAGCCTCTTTAGATGATGTGATGAAGCGTTGGGCTGGCCTTGGCTACTACGCCCGCGCACGGCATCTTCACCAAGCGGCCACGGAGGTCCTCAGAAAATTCGACGGCAGGATTCCTTCCAGGTATGAAGACATTATTTCACTTCCGGGGATTGGTCGATCAACGGCAGGAGCGATTCTGACCATCGCTTTCAAGCAAAGATGGCCGATTCTTGACGGAAATGTTCGCCGGGTTCTTTGCCGTTATTTCTTGATTGACAAAGATCCAAAAGGGAAAGAAGTTGAGGTCTGGCTTTGGGATTGTTCCGAGAGACTTCTTCCCAAAAAGGAAGCGCATGTCTATACCCAGGCCATCATGGATCTGGGGGCCACGATCTGTACGCCCAAGCGCCCGCAATGTCTGATCTGCCCGGTCAATAAAGGGTGCGGGGCCTATCAGGAGGGGGTGGAGGAGACCTTACCGGTGAGAGCTGTACGTAAGAAGGTCCCGCATTTTGATCATGTGGCGGGTATTATTTTTGATGCGAGAGGGGTTCTCATCCGCCGAAGGCCCTTAAAAGGACTGCTGGGAGGCCTGTGGGAGTTACCCGGAGGAAGGCTGGGTTTGGATTTCAGGGAGGAAGGGCATGAAAATAGTGTGAAGACCCTACTCGAAACAGAAATGGGATTTTACATCGAAGTCTCTCATCAATGGATGGAGATTAAGCATGTGTTTACCCATTTCAAAATGACCCTCCATGTCTTCATCTGCCGTAAAAAGAAAAAAGGGATCGATCAATCTTCCAAACACCACTGGGTGCCCATCGAAAAATTAGGCGATTACGCCTTTTCTTCAGCCCAGCAGAAGATCGTTGTGAAGCTCTCTAAAGAGGGTTGCTCTAGTGGATTATTCTCGAAAGAAAGAACTCGTCTTGCGAGGAACGGTCAGATTAAATGAAGGGTACATCTTGAAAATATTCGGGGAAGAGGAGGTTCTGAACCAGTAATTAATGATCAAAAGGGGGCATGACAGCCAGGTCAGTAGTAGGAGGAGAAGACTGGATTTATTTTACGAAACTCGAAGCTCAGACTAGTTTACTGGAATTTCATAACGTCTACCGGGGAGATGGAATTTGTAGTCGTTCCGTTACCCAGCTGACCAAATTGGTTATTACCCCAACATTTAATTGTTCCATCTGAAAGTCTTGCACAATTATGAAAGAGCGTAGCTGAGATGCTTGTCGCCGTTGAAATCCCTGTGACATTTACTGGGACATGTGATCCAAGGATGATTCTGTTCCCAAGTTCACCAAAGAAATTTATTCCCCAACATTCAATCATTCCGTTAACGATGAGGGCACACGAGTGATTAGCCCCAGATGCCACGTCAACGGCATCAATGATCTCTTCTATTAGAAGAGGAACAGAGGAGAAGTTAAATAATCCGGAGGGGGTAATAATGGGGCTGCCGAGTTGCCAAGCATTGTTATCTCCCCAGCATTTTAGTGATCCTCCTGTAAGGAGGGCACAGGTATGAAGACGGCCTAGCGAGATCGAAACTGCGTTTGAAATCCCATCAACCAGAACTGGGGTAGATGAACTATTGCTTGTCCCATTCTCAAGTTGACCGAAGAAATTAAAGCCCCAACATTTGATCTTGCCACCAGAAATAACGGCACAGCTATGTCGAAAACCTACTCCGATAGATATTGCATCACTTATCCCGACTACGGTAACTGGGGTTGAGGAATCGAATGTCGTTCCATCTCCTAGTTGTCCATCCATATTTCGCCCCCAGTACCGGACTGTATCATCGCTTAGCATGAAACAAGTATTGTTCCCAGCAGCGACTATCGACATAGTCTTTTTTATGGTTGGATGCCCGAGTAATCGAGGTTTTTCCAGCAATATCTCGCTGTCACCTCCTCAACAACCAGCCAAGATGAAGGGCAATAAGAGGAATAGACCTAGGCGTCGGAACAATGAGGGTGCTGAAAGCATGGTATTTTTAACCCATGTGATGGAGTTCCAAGCCTGATCAGGAGAGAAAAGTCTTGGAGAAGTAAAAACAATATAACTGAGGTTGTAAAATTTTCAAAGCAAATAAGGAAAGAGATCTGTTTTAATCTGTGGCCAACTGTACATGATAAGTTTGTGGAGCCTCACTTTTGTAAAAAAAAGGAAATTCCTCCAATGTCTCCCTCGTAGTGATAGACTATTTCATGAGGGTCGCAAACCAGGAATCTAATGTTCCGTCTTCTATTTCTTTGAGGGCGATTTCATTAAACTGATGGTAGCGGACCCAGTCTGAATGCTTTTGAACTGCCTCCGCATTGATTTCTCCTCCTTTATTTAATTCAGCCCATTTCTTATCAATTGTTTCTTCACTGTACGCCTGAACGCGTTCCAGGAAAGCATGGACAATGGTTGCCATGACTTCACTCTTCACGGCCTTAGCTTCTTCTCTGTGTTTCGGGTGGTATAGCGGCATGACCTTCCTCCTGGACGACCCGGCTTGCAATGCAAGCCTCTTTGGTGATGCACTCTATTCTATATTGATCTTTTGAAGAACCCCGCCCCCTGGGGACGAGCATTGTGCTCACGATCTGAGTTCAGAAGATAGCATTTCATAAAAAAAGAGGTCAAATATTTCCGATAGGTCTATTCGTTGCAGAATATCTACCACGTTTCTCTATCGTTTATCTTGATTGTTCATTGAGTAACACCTTATAATGCAGTTGCTCATTTATTGGGAGGACAGGATGCAGGTGCAGGAAAAAACAACCGAAGTGAACCTGATCCGTTTTGCGGTCGGCGTCGGCGTTTTGTTTTGGTTTCTTGAGTCCTGGATAGACACCCTTTTTATTGATGAGCCCTACCTTGTTCGCCTTCTCCAAGCTGATTCCAATGAAATCTGGATGCGTTCCTTCATTATCGTCACTATTATCTGCTTTGCCGTCTACGCACAAAGGGCAATCGGAAAAATAAAGCTTACAGAAGAAGCACGACGTGAATCGGAGAAACGCTTTCGCATCATTTTCGAGCAGGGGACAGATTCTATCGTCCTGGTCGATGCGGTGACGGGTGCATTGGCTGAGTTTAATGATAAGGCCGTTGAGACCTTAGGCTACACGCGTGAGAAATTTCAAACCCTCAAGGTTGCTGATTTCGAAATTGTTGAGGCTGAAGAGGATGCAAAAAAATACAGGGAAATGATTCTTAAGGGAGAAAGTGCTACCTACGAAACAAAGCTTCGAACGAAGGATGGTCGAATACTCGATATCCTGAAAAGCAGCAGAACCCTTTCAATTCAAGGAAGAGAATACATCCTCTACCTCTACCATGACATCACAGAGCGTAAGCGGGCAGAAGATAACCGTCGCCTAGCCGTCAGCGTCTTTGAATCCGCAGCTGAGGGAATTACCGTGACCGATGCCAACAGAAATATTCTCACGGTCAATCCCGCATTCACGGAGATTACAGGATATACCCCAGAAGAGATTGTTGGAAAGAACCCCAGGATTCTCGCATCAGGAAAACATGATGCGGCCTTCTATAAGGAAATGTGGGACACCATCCATGCCAAAGGTAGATGGAGCGGTGAGATTTGGGAACGCCGTAAAAATGGTGAGATTTTTCCAGAATGGCTCACAGTGACGTCTATTAAGGACGATAAAGGGAAGGTGGTTAGGTACACCGGGCTATTTAATGACATCACCAAGCAGAAACTCAACGAGGAAGATATGTATTACCGGGCCCATTATGACCAACTGACCGGCCTTGCGAATCGACTGCTTTTTTCTGAACGTCTTTCACAGGCGATGAAGCACTCTAAACGAAAAAATAAGATCCTGGCACTCATGTTTATTGATCTCGACCGGTTTAAGAATGTCAACGACACCTTTGGTCACTCTCTGGGAGACTATTTGTTAAAGGAAGCGGGAAATCGATTTCAAGCCTGTGTAAAAGAGGATGACAGCGTCGCCCGTTCCGGGGGAGATGAATTCCTGATTCTCTTGCCGAATATCAATGATAAAGAGGATGCGGAAGCGGTGGCCAAGGAGATTATCGAACAGTCCAGTCTTCCATTCCGCTTGAAAGGACACGACGCTTTTGTCAGCGCCAGCATTGGGATCACGATGTTTCCTGCTGATGGAGACGATGTCACAACAATGTTAAAAAATTCCGATATGGCCATGTATCAGGCAAAGGATGCGGGTAGAAACACATACAAATTCTTTAATCGGTCGATGACTGCGATAGCCCGTGAACGGGCAACGATTGAATGGGACCTCAGGATGGCTCTGGAACGCAATGAGTTGGAGATATATTATCAACCAATCATTGATATTGAAACCAAACAGATGTCCGGTACAGAAGCCCTCCTCAGATGGAATCATCCGAAGCGGGGCCTGGTTTACCCGGATAAATTTATTCCAATTGCAGAACAGTCGGAACTGATCGTTCAAATCGGTGAGTGGGTGTTGCTCTCGGCTTGCAGACAACTCGAAAAATGGCATAATCAGTATCCACTTGAAATCTACATGGCAGTCAACATGTCAACCCGGCAGTTTAATTACAAGACCTTTACAAGGATGCTTACCGACTCCTTGAAGAGAAGCGGCCTGGCCCCGAACCTTCTGACCCTGGAAATCACTGAGAGTTTGCTGATGGACGGGGGAAAAGATGCGGTGGATAAACTTGGAAGCTTCAGGGAGATGGGTATTCACCTCTCAATAGATGACTTCGGAACAGGTTATTCCTCTCTGAGTTATCTTTCACGTTTTCCAATTGATCTGCTTAAGATTGACAAGTCCTTTGTCCATAATGTTGCGACCGATCCCACGAAGCAGGATTTGGTCAAGGCGATCATCACGATGGCGCACGCCTTGAACCTCAAGGTTATTGCGGAAGGGGTCGAGATAGAAAGTGAACTGGTCTTCCTCAGAGATGAGGGCTGCGATTCGGCACAAGGGTATTATTTCAGTCGACCGCTTATGGTGGATCAATTTGAAGATATGATGAATAAAGGGCTTACCCCTTATGGGCATTTCCAAATCGCTACCCCCCTTGCTCCCTAGTATCTAGGAACATGGAGGGTGTTTACGAACACGTATAACAATCTATCCTCGTTCTCCCAGGGCGAGTTTCTTCTATTCCCCGAAAAATACCCGGTAAACGTTCCGTTTTTCTTTTAGACCTATTTTTAGCTCCCCGCCCATGCCAGTGACCTTCACTTTCACTCCCTGTACGTGTTTAAGTTGATTCCCTTGATTCTTCCAGGGTGAGAGCGAGTCCATACACTTGAGAAAAGGACATAAATAGGGATAGAATAGGGCAGAAGGTCTCCAAAGGCTTTTCAGATTTTAAAATGAATGGGGGAAACATCAAAAATTAGGAGGTGAGATGTATTCTAAAACAAATCGCAGGACACCCAGCGTAAAGCCCTTATTTTCATTTGGTCTTATTTTTTCTTTATTGCTTGGAACCTTTGGCTGTGCGGCAATGCAAACATCTATCGCACATCGAGACCTCGATGTGCGGACTCGGATGTCAGACAGCATTTTTTTAGATCCGGTTTCTCCTGCCAAGCGGACCATATTCATAAGTATCCGGAACAGCTCTGATAAAGACTTTGATCTGAGTGGCGTGATGGGGCGCATTGTTTCAAGAGGATACATGGTCGTAAATGACCCTGAGAAGGCGCATTATATTTTGCAGGCAAACATCTTATATGTCGGAAAGGCGGACCCCACAGCGATTGAGGAAGCGATGCGGGATGGTTACGGCCCTTTTGGCGGAATCATCGGTGGAGCGGTTCTTGGATCTGCCATCAGTCGTAGCAGGCGGGGCGCCGTTGTCGGCGGGGTACTTGGCGGCGCTGCAGAGTTGTTAATCGGTTCTCTGACGAAGAATATAACCTTTACCACGATCACGGACGTTGAGATATCCGAGAGAAGTGCAGGACCTATGCGGCAGGAAAGTTCTACCCGCCTTAATCAAGGAGGTGGGACAGGTTCAACCACTGTTCGCCAGGAAAGCAAGACGACCACAAACAGAAGGAAATACCGAACACGGATTTCTTCAACGGCCAATAAAGTCAATCTTCAGTTTGAAGAGGCAAGACCGGCTTTAGAGGTGGGTCTTGTCCGTGCATTGTCTGGATTGTTCTAGGAGCGACGCTACCTTATCTTCGAAACCTTGGAGTTTGGATTCGAGGTAAGGTTTGTGTGGGTGGGCATTGCTGCTGTGTCCACCCTCTGAGTTATCTTGTCTGATGGCTTCCTTGTTCCAACTCGGGTCCGAGCGGCTTAAAAAGGATAATTAGTTGCGGCAAGAGCGTCATGGCTGCAACCAATGCGATCAACATCGCGAGTCCTGTCAGCAGACCAAAATAAATGCTCGGGATGAAGTTGGAAAAGGTCAGAATTGAAAATCCGATAATGATGGTCACCGAGGTGTAATACATTGCCTGACCGATACTCTCATGGCATCGGTGGAGTGTGCGGATGTAATTAGGGTCTTTATTGAATTCTTGGATGAATCTGTGGATGTAGTGGATTGTATCATCAACAGCAATCCCCACGCTGATCGCCGCAATCGTGATCGTCATCATATCAAGAGGAATATTCAGCCATCCCATAACACCAAGAACAATTCCAATTGAAAGGAGATTCGGCGTAATTGCAATCAGGCTGAGTTTGAGTGATTTAAAGAGCAGAAGGAACATTAATATCAGGGCCGATACGGCGACACCTAAGGTTTTGATTTGTGAGTTGAAAAGACTCTGTAGCATATTGTTGTATAAAACAAGCATTCCAGTCAGATGAACCTGATCCTCTTTTAAGCCGAAATCCTGGGTCAGATCATGGCGGATTTTCTTCAAGAGGGCATCCCGCTTCAGTGACTTGTCTGAATCACGGATCCGAACAAAAAAACGGGCTTGGTTGTGTTCGACTGAAATATAAGGGGTCAGCACAATACCCCGAAATTCTTCAGGAAGCTCTTTGTAAAGAAGGGCGAGCTGAAAGTTATCAAGAGGCTCCCCGTCGTTCATTTTTTCTGCGAGCTTCAGCATGGTTCCGAAGGAGAGGATCTTTCCTGTCTCGGGTATCTCGTTGAGATAAGCATCAATCCTTTTCACCAGGGCCATCTTTTCTGTCGTAAACCAATAGGTGTCACCCCCTTCGTCTCCATTAAACTCATCAAACTCACCAAAATCGTCACCTTCACTCGAGTCGGGAGCCTCTTTCGACAAGGGAAGAACCTCTGGTAGGGCTTCCAGATCGATAATGACATCAAGCGGTGTGGTTCCTCCGAGTTGTTGATCGATGACTTTCATTCCACGATAAATCTCCGTACTCTTTTTAAAGTAGTCGATGAAGCTGTTCTCAACAACAAGTCTCATTATTCCGGCCAGGCTGACCAGGAAAGCGATGAAACTGATCACCATGATGAGCCCCCCCCGACGCTCTGTAAATCCGGCCAGAATCGAAGTCAGGGGGAAAATCGATTTTTTCCTGGGTTGTGGCGGTGATTTACCAATGAGTATGAGGATGACCGGGAACAAAATAAAGGTAAGGATAAGAGAGACGGTGATCCCGGAAATCATCATCCATCCAAAATTGATGACCGGGAGAATATCGCAGAGAATGAGGGAGGCAAAGCCTGCGATTGTCGTTAGCGCGGCATAAAGACAGGGTTTAAGCATCAACATTACGGTATCGAGGACGATCTGGCGATGCTCCCTCTCGGGATGCTCATCGACAAGTTCTCGATAGCGGACGATCAAATGAATTGTAACTGCCATCGTAATAATGAGTTGAAGCGAAATGAAGTTGGAAGAGATGACGGTTACCTCCCAGCCGAACATCCCGAGAAATCCAACCATGGATAAGGAGGCAGAAAAGCAACAGATCAAGGGGATCAGTATCCAGCGTTTTTGCTTGAAGATGATTTTCAGAGTGATGATCAAAAAAAAGAGAACACCCACGCCAAAGAGTTTGAGGTCATTTTTGATAAAGGTGATCAGGTCATCTGTAACCATGCTGATCCCGCCAAGGAAGAGATCGGCTTCTCCACGATATCGCTCCATAGTCTTTCTGATCGCGGCGATATTCTGGTGGCGAATCCGCCGCCTCTCATCGTTGTTCTTCCGGATGATACTTCTCAGTGTTTTATATTCCTCCCGCTCCGTGGGAGACAGACCCGTTTTTCGTTCCTTTTCCCTGAAAGTGCTTCGGCGCTCCCGCAATATTTTTTCACCTGGATTGTTCGGAAAGGTAATCTGAAGTGCCGTCGTTTTCATATCGGGACTGATCAGTAGGTTTTGATAGATGGGGCTGTTCTTCAGTTCAATCCTGGCCAGTTTCGTGTCAACGTCTGGCGACTCAAGGGTGATCAAGGTACTAGATAAGTCTTTAATAGGGATAGGGGGACTTTCCAGGAGAGGGACATCGAGAATGGAAACAACCGATGAGACACCGTCAAGCGCTCTAAGTTCATCTCTCAAATTTTTAATAGTGGATAGAGTTGTTCCAGACAAAATATCCCCTTTTGGGGTATATGTGACGACAACAAAGTCTTGTTTCCCATAGCGCTCGGATACCATATGCGTATTCTGGAGATCTTTATCATCTTCTAGAATAAGAGAATCGGAAGATGCATCCAGGCGGAAGCCTTTCGCCTGGATGCCGAGGAAGGAGAGAAACAGAAGCAGGCAGGCAAGTACGACGCGTGGTCGTGCAAGCAGGATCCGATCAAAAAACTGGAGCGTGACTGAATCAAATGTTGTCATCGGAATCGCTTGAAATCAATCTCGGGAATAAAAGGGGATGGAAGTTATTCAATGTCGGATTTTTCCAGTTTAAGGAAGAGGTCGTCAATGGTTCCGGTGCGAAGCACCTCGTTAAACTGAGACCGGTATGTGGTGATCAGGCTAACTCCTTGAATTTCAATATCATAGACAAGCCAGCCTCGTTTCTTCGACTTATAAAATTTATAGAGCATATTGATTTCCTTCGTGCCAGAAATGATACTTGTCAGGACATGGATCTTTTTTTTGACGTGAACCGACTTATTGATCGTTACTTCCTCATCTTTATAAAGGTCTAATTTATCGACGTACGATGCTTGAAGACGGTGAACAAAAAGAGAGGTGAATCGCTTTCTCTCCTCCTTGGATAACCTCGGCCAATATTTTCTTCCGAGAGTCAGTTTCGCCATCAGTGGAAAATCAAAGGCCTCTCTGACGATGCCGAGAATCTTATCCTTTTTTTCTTCAATGGGAAGATCTTTATTCTGAAGCAATCTTGTTGTCGCAGAAAGCTTTTCGCTTAGGAAAGTCTTAACCTCTTCAAGATCATCTGCGATGACAGGAGAGGTGAACAGCAATAGACCGATTGAGATGATGATTGCTTTCAGCATTTGTCAGTCCTTTATCTTCATCTTTCTATTTTGTTCGTAAGCATCACGCGTCAGGATATAAATATCGAGCGCGTCTTTCTTTAGACTTGCAATCTCGGCAAGATGCAGCGATGTATCGTTCAGTCTCTCGAACGATTCAACGCTGGCACCAATAGCGAGTCGTCCATAATTATCAACCCCGGAAAGAGAATCATCAGAAAAAACGTATGTGGAATACGTTAAATACCTGTCTGCTGCCATTCCGACCGTATCTCGTAGATTCGAAGGACCAAAGACCGGAAGAACGATGTGAAATATGCTTGGAGTACCATAATAACCGAGCGTTTGACCGAAATCTTCCTTATGGGGCTTAAGGTTTAGCCAAGACTGCGCAGGATCAAAAAAACCGAGAAGTCCGATCGTGGTATTCACGGTAAACCGGGCCAGTTCTATCGAGGCGCCCCTCCCCTTGAATTGCAGGAGATTATTCACAAAACGGATTGGAAAGAGGAGGTTATTAAAAAAATGACTGACCGCTATGCGGCCCGGCCTCGGCATAATGTTGTTATAGCCTCGGGCAGTCGGCTCCAGAACCCAGTCGAAGAGTTTAATATTGAAGCGTGTCATGAGCCTGTTATACGGGGACAGAGGGTCAAAGATTTCAATGATGGCTTCCTCACTGAATTCATCCTCAAATTCTTCGAAATCCCCATTGGATATAAGCTCTAATTGGATAAACTGAACCTCAGCAGATTGGGTGTGTTCGGCCTCGTCGGCGATGGCTTCATTGGAAAAGAAGTATATTGTCGATATTAGACAGATTGAGGCGAAAAGAAGAATTTGCATATACCGCCGCATCAGATGACCTCCAAACAGTCCAACTCTTCATTCCTTTCTATTCTTACCTGGCTGTGGGGGGGCTTCAACAAGGCAATGGGCACAATCCTCATAATGGAAGCGCCACACTCCCAGAAGGGAAAATACCCATCTCCCTTCAAGATATCAAAAAGATGTGTAAAAATCACCATGAAAATGATAATCGAGATACCTCTTGACAAAAATGAGACAAAAGATAAGACTGCCTAGCAATGAGAGGGGAATGTTTAAAGTTCATGCAATATTTCGCATTCAAAGAGACCGCATCTTCCTTATAATATGGAGAGAACAAATGAGCAGTAAGGGGAAAGATCTTGACCTACTTTGTATGAATACCATCCGAATGTTGGCAGTCGATGCGGTACAGAAGGCAAACTCAGGACATCCGGGGACGCCAATGGGCCTGGCACCCCTGGCCTACCTGCTCTGGACCCGCTTTCTAAAGCATAATCCACACAATCCGGAATGGCCGGACCGTGATCGTTTTATTTTATCCGCCGGGCACGCCTCGATGCTTCTTTACAGCCTTCTTCATCTGACCGGATATGATCTTCCCCTGGAAGAGATTGTTCGCTTTCGCCAGTGGGGGAGCAAGACACCGGGACATCCGGAATACAGGCATACCCCTGGGGTAGAGACGACGACTGGACCCTTGGGACAGGGCCTGACGAACGGAGTCGGCATGGCCATCACCGAGCGCTTGCTTGCAACACGTTTCAATCGGCCTGATTTTAACATTGTCAATCATATCACCTACGTTATCGCGGGAGATGGTGATCTCATGGAAGGAATCTCCTCGGAAGCAGCCTCGCTGGCGGGAAATCTTAAACTCGGAAAGCTAATCTGTTTTTATGATGATAACCGAATTACGATAGAAGGGAGTACTGACCTCGCCTTTACAGAAGATGTCGCAAAGCGTTTTGAGGCCTATGGATGGCAGGTCCTTCGCGTCGGAGGAGATTCCAGTGATCTTGAGGCCCTTTCAGGGGCTATTTGTTCAGCACAGGACAAGACAGAGGTCCCTTCCTTGATTATTGTCCGCACCGAGATTGGTTATGGGAGCCCGAATCGCCAGGGTACAGCCAGGGCCCATGGAGAAGCCTTGGGTGTCGAAGAAGTGAAATTGACCAAAGAGAATCTCGGCTGGCCTCTTGAGCCTAAATTTTATGTTCCTGAAGAAGCCCGGGCCCACTTCCGCCTGTGTGTTGATAAGGGCCGCGAGCAAGAAAGGGAGTGGCAAAAAAAATGGGAGGACTACATGGCCCACTACCCTGATTTGGGGAAGGAATTTCTCCAGGTGATGCAGGGTGATTGTCCATCAGGCTGGGACAGTGCAATTTCAAGCTTCAAACCAGAAGAGCCCGTAGCAACCCGAGGGGCTTCAGGAACCATCTTGAACGCTATTGCGCAAGAGATTCCCACGCTGATCGGGGGTTCTGCCGATCTGGCCCCCTCCAACAATACAAACCTCAAGGGATTTGGGGATATCAACGGGGATGATTTTAGTGGGCGGAATCTCCATTTTGGTGTCCGTGAGCATGCGATGGGAGGGATAATGAACGGCATGGCCCTTCATGGAGGGGTCATTCCCTATGGGGGGACCTTCCTTGTCTTTTCAGACTACATGAAGCCTTCTATGCGCCTGGCCGCCCTGATGAAACTTCGGGTGATTTATGTCTTTACACATGACAGCATCGGATTGGGAGAAGACGGCCCGACCCATCAACCGATAGAACAGATGGCCGGACTCAGGGCGATACCGAATTTGACCCTGATCCGGCCGGCCGATGCAATGGAAGCGGCAGTGGCCTGGCGCCTAGCAATTAACCGTCGCGAAGGACCGGTTGCGCTGATTCTTACGCGTCAAAAACTGCCGGTTTTTGATCGAAGCCAGTATGCATCAGCTGATCTCGTTGAAAAGGGGGCCTATGTCCTGGCAGAAAGTGGTTCCGGTGTCCCGGATATCATCTTGATTGCTACCGGTTCAGAGGTTCATCTGGCCCTGGAGGCGGGTCAAAGGCTTGAAGTAGAAGGGAAGTCCGTCCGTGTCGTCAGCATGCCGAGTTGGGAGCTGTTTGAAGAACAGCCGGCAGAGTATCAAAGGACCGTGATTCCTGAATCAGGTCCCCCTTGCCTAGCAATCGAGGCCGCGGCGACCCAGGGTTGGCATCGCTATGTCGGAAAACGGGGGGGTGTGATCGGGATTGATCACTTTGGCGCATCGGCTCCTATCGCGACCCTTATGAAGGAATTCGGGTTCTCGGTGGAGAACGTCGTAGACCGGGCGCATGCGCTTCTTGGGAAGGAATGAGATAAGTACTTAGAGAATTACTTAAAACTATCACCCTAAACAGATGATAAAAAAGAACTTTAATAGGGGCGAACATGCGGGTTCGCCCCTATTTTGTTCCCGGAGATTATTCTGATCGACTGGTGATTTCGATCAGGTGAAAACCAAAGCTTGTTTTGACCGGGCCATGAACTTTACCGACTTCGGAATTAAAGACAACCTGGTCAAACTCGGGAACCATTTGCCCTGGTGAAAACTCACCCAAATCACCGCCACTTTTCCCGGAAGGGCAGGATGAATGTTTGGCCGCCGCTTCTGAAAAATCGAGCCCCTCTGCAATTTCAGCTTTTATGGTATTGCAGGCTTCTTCTGAATCGACCAATATGTGCCGCGCACTTGCTTTCATAAGTTCTCCTCTTTTTATGGTTTAGAAATAGCTTGAAATTTCTTATGGATCTGGACCAAAGAACCCGAAGGTCCAACTGTGCAGCTGGGCTTATTTTCCGGAGACAGATATTCGCTCCAAGGCAATATTAGCCTGAATTGCGAAGTGCTGAAACGCCTGATATTCTTCCTGGGTAATCGTATGTTTTGACAATGCCTTATCCGCATAAAATAAGCCAATGATATTCCCATGGGCATGGATGGGACTCACCACGAACGCGTTCGTATCAATAAGGCTTAGAAAGTTGTCGGACAGAAGCGACCGGACTTTTTCTTCATGGACATCCTCAACAAAGACCGGCTGATTGTTGGCATAGCCTCTGATGAAGACATCGTCGCCTGACCCAATCTTTAGAGACAGACGCTCGGCCACATCTTGAGCTTTTGGACCCATGCCGTAGTTGCCCGTAAATTTTGTCTTCCCTGGATCACAAAAGGCCAATATCGCCCGATCAAAACCAATCCCTCGGTGGATTCCCTCAAGAATCGCATTAAAAATTATATTAATATCTTTTGTCCCTATAAAGATGACTAGAAATATCGCGAAGAAACTTCAGTTGAAGCGAGTCTTTGTTCGTATCGTTTTCATGTGGTTCCAGTGAAGGTTGATTCTCTAATTCCTCTGTCGATGAAGTTTTACATTCTTCTGGGTCAGGGTTTTGGGTAGTCCGGACCTTTTCCTCTTCTTCTTCTTCTTCTGCATTCTCATAGGTTTCAAATGTTCGCCTCAGACTTCCGAGTAAGTCACGCCTGGAAGGGGTCTCTGATTCGGGAATGGTGGCAGAAGGCCTGAACTTCTCTATCTCAACCCCGAAAGACTCACTGAGCTTCTTGACTTTATTGTAAGCCTTCCTCACGACACGAAATCCCTTTTCCGACCCAATGTTCAGAGAAACCTTGCATTTTTCGAAAATCGCATCTAACTCGTCTTTTGTGCCCTCATCACTGAACAAGTTGCTTGTAATCCGGTTTGCCAGGTATGAGATCGCTTTGATTTGTTCCTGCGGTGTTCGGGCAGGGGAAGACCCAATTTCTTCGGTATCAACAAGAGATTCCACGAGGTCACGAGGGATATTACTCTCTTTCGCCATGGCGATTCCGATTTGATTCATTGAGGTTCCGAGGATCCGCTGTTCTGCCTCCGAAGCTGGCAAACCTAATGTCTCCATCAAATTCTGAATCTTGATATGTTCTTCCGGTAGGTAGTAGGCGAGAGAAATGGGTCCCAGATTATACAAGATAGCCGTGGTGAAAACCTGATCTGCGTCAGGATGATGAAGGTCTTCAGCAAACTCCTGAGCCAGGGTCGCCGCAGTCAAGGTCCCTGCAATAATTTTTTTCAAATCAACCTTCGGGTGGTTTTTTTCAAATAATTCAACAAAAGACAAGCTGAGGCTGATGTCCCGAATCGTGTCCAAACCAAGAACCGTGACGGCTGTTGAAATGCTCGATATTTCTCCCATCGGGTGGCTATAGAGAGCGGAATTAACAACCCTTAGAACCTTGACTGCAAATCCTTCATCCTGAATGATAATTCTGGCCACATCCCTAGCACCAGAGACCCTGTCTTCAGAAGCTCTCAATACGAGGAGCGCTGTATTCCGAAGAACCGGTAGGTCCCCGCAATCGCGAACTCGTTTTTTTAATGTTTGAATAAGATCAGGAAGAGGCATCCGCAGATATATATATCGTCTGCAATGTTTTTGCAAGGTCTTCTAGATGGATAAGGATGAAGGATACGATCGTAATGAGTTCCACGATATCTTGGTTCTCCACGGAACGCTTTTATCAAACGAAATGTCCCGCACCAATTCCTCGCTTCTTTGCGATCCTCTGAGATAAAGTCAATAATTTGCTTGACACAATATATTGTGTGGGGCAAGGAAAGGTCACTATGATCATTATTTGGGCAAAGCGTTGATCAACCGGTGTTTTAAGGGAAAGGTACCGGTTTCGGGAGGATATCCACAGACTATGCACAAGAACTGTGTATAAAAAAACAGAGCTTTAAAAACCCTTAAGTGCAATAATAGTCTATTATTATCATGGGGTTGAATTATAAATACCTATAAATTTCCTTTGGACAATCAAACTTATCGTGCCTTTCTCAACATCTTCATATTAATCAATGGATTATGACCTGAAGCCCAGAAAACCATTAGAATACACTAATAAAAAAGGGGTGAGAAACCTCGCGACCAAAGACCTAGTGTGATCCGCCGCGTCCTCTGCCGCGACCCCTTCCTCGGCCTCTCCCTTTATCATGGCCTCGTCTTTTGCCGCGGTGTTTCTTCCAGAGTTTTCCCGGAACCTTGGTCTGAACAATCCCTTCCCATGGACCCCGGAAGTGTGTCGCCAGTTCCCAATGACCTCCGGAGAAGCGAAAATAAAAATCATCAAAGTAGTAAACATCGACTAAATCTGCCACCATGTAGACCCCGAGGAGGGAGCTGAATACGAGGTCGATACCATGATTATGGCGGTGCCGGTGTCCATGTTTGGGCGCATGCGGGATGATGATGTGGCCCCCAGGATTTACCCTGACCATACGGCGTGTCGGGAACACAACAATGTCATCCGAGTCTCTCAATACAATACAGCCAAACATCCCGCTGGATAAAGTCATTAGGACGATAACGATCGCAATATTTCTCAACGGACTCTCCTTTAGGTAATAAATGCTTCCCTTATTTCTTTTATTATACCGATCTTTTACGGTTTCTGTGCTTCAAAATATTAGCATAATATCTAGATGATGTAAAATTTGTGATTAAATGTTCCTTGTTTTTACCTCAAGATTTAATGTTGAACCCTTGCCAAGCGCTTGTATTGCTTACCGGGCGGACTCTATGATATAAAAAGGCTTTTTTTTAGGATGGAGTGGACAGATGCCAACATGTGATCTTCTGAGTCTGAGCTCGATCACAATCAAGGAGATTGGTTGCCTGATGGAACGGACATCGGTTTTTAAGGTGGGCAGGCCTCTGCATCCCCTCACGGGCCGGTCGGTCGGGCTTCTTTTTGAAAAATCTTCCACGAGAACACGGGTCTCTTTTGAGGTAGCGGTCTGGCGGCTCGGGGGCCTCCCGATCTTTCTCTCCTTTGACGATATACAGATCAAACGGGGAGAGACGATTGCGGATACGGCACGTGTCCTATCGGGCTATCTGGACGCATTGGTAATTCGTACTTATGAGCAGGAAAAGCTGGAGGAGTGGCGCGACAATGCGGCCATTCCCGTCATCAACGGGTTGACCGATCTGCATCATCCCTGTCAGATCCTCGCCGATCTCTTCACCATAAAAGAAAGAAAGGGAGAACTGAAGGGACTGAAACTGGTCTATGTGGGGGATGGAAATAATATCGCTCATTCCCTCTTGGAGGGGGGCGCAACGGTTGGGATGGAGGTTGTCATCGCTTCGCCCAGGGCTTACAGGCCGGATCTGAACGTTGTAGAATCGGCGAGGATCACGGCGAAGAAGTCTGGCGGATCAATTTCGATTCTGGAGGATCCCATCGCGGCGGTCGAGGGGGCCGACATGATCTACACCGATGTCTGGGTTTCAATGGGGCAAGAAGCGGAGCGAAAAAAGAGGCTCAAGGCATTAAAACCTTACCAAGTGAATAAAAAATTATTGGCAGAGGCAAAGACCGATGTCATGGTCATGCATTGTCTCCCAGCCCATCGGGGTGAAGAGATTACTGAGGAGGTTATGGAGGATTATCGTTCGCTTATATTTGAGCAGGCTGCAAACCGGCTTCCGATGCAGCAGGCCATTCTGGAGAGGTGTATTGGAAAAAAATAAGAAGATCAATAAGGTGGTTCTGGCCTATTCCGGCGGATTGGACACCTCAGTCATCATCACTTGGTTGAAGGAACAATATGGATGTCAGGTCATTGCTTTTTGTGCCGATCTTGGCCAGGGAGAAGATCTTGCGGAAGTCGAGAAGAAGGCAAAAAGAACTGGTGCGAGCAAGGTTGTGATTACCGATCTGAGGGAGGTTTTTGCAAAGGAATATATTTTCCCAATGCTTCGGGCCAATGCGGTTTATGAAGGAACTTACCTGCTGGGGACAGCGATTGCCCGCCCTCTGATTGCAAAAAAGCAGATGGAGATCGCAAAAAAATATGGGGCCGAAGGCGTCTCTCACGGTGCGACCGGAAAAGGAAACGACCAAGTCCGCTTCGAGTTGAGTTATCTCTCTATTGACCCGAATATTGAGATTATTGCCCCCTGGCGTGATTGGGAATTTGAATCCCGATCCGATCTAATGGCCTATGCCAAACGTCATAAGATTCCCGTAACGGCGACGATCAAAAAACCGTATAGCATAGATAGTAATCTCTTTCATACCAGCTATGAGGGCGGAATTCTGGAAGATCCCTGGATGGAACCGCCTGAGTCTATGTTTATGATGACAACCGCCCCGGAAAATGCTCCGGACAAGCCGGTCTGTCTTGAAATTGGGTTCAGAGAGGGGAATCCTGTTTCAATTGATGGAAAACGATATTCTCCCGGAAAACTCATTGCGGAATTGAACCGGATTGGGGGACGTCATGGCATAGGACGCGTTGATCTGGTAGAAAACAGATATGTCGGGATGAAGTCAAGAGGGGTGTATGAGACGCCAGGCGGGACTATTCTCCATGCCGCCCATCGTGCGGTGGAGTCTTTGACCCTTGATCGAGAAGTCCTACATCTACGTGATAGCCTTATTTCGCAATATGCCGAGATCATTTATTACGGGTATTGGTTCTCGCCGGAACGGGAACTGCTACAGACCTTCTTTGATCGTGCCCAGGAAGGGGTGACCGGCGTGGCACGACTTAAACTATACAAGGGAAGCCTCACCCTTATTGGAAGGAAAGCGCCTCGTTCTCTCTATAGCAAAGCCATATCAACCTTTGAAAAAGATACCTGTTACGTCCAGAAAGATGCGGAAGGCTTTATCCGATTGAATGCCCTTCGGTTAAAATTGCCGTCCCGGAGGAAGCATTGATTAAGTCTGGTTGAATTTTACAGAAGATAAAATGTTGCGATTTAAGGCCAAAAATGCATAAAATAGCCTGCTATTTTCAAGGTTTGCAACGCAGAAGCGAGACATTTTAGCCCTGAAAAGACAATTCATGACTTATTCAGAGCTTTCTTAAGCAGCGGCCCGATGAAAGAACCTCGTGCAAAAGGGAACAAAAAGAAAGTCCAGTAAGTCAAAGACTGTCACAAAGAATCTCAGTCAATGGAAAAATGTGGCCTGGGAGGGGCGGTTTACAGAGGCCGTCGATTCGGATGTTGCCGCCTTTACTTCATCTTTTGCTTTTGATCGATGCCTATATCTATATGATATTGAAGGAAGTATTGCCCATACAGAAGGACTCGTTCGTGCTGGTCTTTTGACCCCGGCAGAGAAAAAGCGCTTGGTGAAGGGGCTTAAAGCGATTCGTTCGGAGATGGCAGAAGAGACTGAGACAGTCAAAGCGGGGACATCCCAGGACGAAGATATTCATATGCATATCGAGCGGCGTCTTGTCGAGAAGGTTGGGGAGCTGGGGGGGAAACTGCACACCGGCCGAAGCCGGAATGACCAGGTTGCCCTTGATCTCAGGCTCTATCTTCGTACAGAGATTGAACAAATTGTGGGACAAATTGTTGCACTTCAAAAAAACCTGGTTGTCCAGGCGGAGGAACATATCAACACGGTCGTGCCTGGCTATACCCACCTTCAACGCGCCCAGCCTATTTCTCTGGCGCATACCTTCCTCGCCTATTATGAGATGCTGGAACGGGACAGGACTCGTCTTCTCGATGGCCTGAAGCGCTTAAACCAGATGCCGCTGGGGGCCGGTGCGCTGGCCGGAAATAGCTTCTCGATAGACCGTATGCATGTGGCCCGCTTATTGGGTTTCTCGCAGGTTACGGCAAACAGCCTTGATACGGTGAGCGACCGGGATTTTGTCACGGAATTTCTTTCTAACGCCTCGATACTCATGATGCATCTCTCCCGCTGGGCGGAAGACTGGATTCTCTGGGCCTCAATGGAATTTGGTTTTATAGATCTTCCCGACCGCTATTGCACCGGAAGCAGCATGATGCCCCAGAAGAAAAATCCGGATCTCCTTGAATTGATCCGTGGAAAGACGGGGAGAGTCTATGGCGCGCTACTCACCCTGTTGACGGTCCTAAAGGGACTTCCCTTGTCGTACAACCGGGATCTCCAGGAAGATAAAGAACCCCTTTTTAATACGGTGGTAACCCTCCGAAGTGCACTCCGAATCATGACAGATCTAACGAAAGGGGTTCGGTTTAACGATACAAAAATGAGGGCAGCGACTGAAGAGGGTTCCCTTCTGGCAACGGATCTGGCCGATTATCTTGTTGAAAAGGGCCTTCCATTTCGTCAGGCTCACCGAGTGAGTGGAAAAATTGTCCTCAAGGCCCTGGAGGAAGGCAAGCCTTTTGAAGGCTGGGCCCTGGAAACCTTTCAAAGTTTTTCCCCATTATTTAAACAGGATCTTTATGGCCGGCTCACCTTCTCGGGCTCCATAGATAAGAAGGGGGGAATCGGCGGCACCTCGCGAAAATCCATCCGGAACGAGATCCGCAAGATTAAGCGAAAGTTCAAAAATGACAAGAATAGAAAATAAGCCTAATAAAACAATATATTACACACTATTTATCCTCATTTTCTTTACCTTTTTAGGGAGCTGCGGTAGAAAAGGGGATCCTGTTCTCCCTGATAATCGCACTCAAATTTCAAATAATTTCCCTTTCAAGTAGACCTTCTTGTGTCTGGCAGAATTGACTGGAGGGAAGGAAGTTGACTATATTGTCGGGGTTTGATTCATAAGTGCAGGAATAGGAGTATGAACGCATTTCGTTATAAAAAAAGTCGGCTTTACTGTGAGGATGTCTCCCTTGAGGCTTTGGCAGAGAAGGTGGGCACCCCTTTCTATGTCTATAGCCATCACACCCTTCGTCGACACATTCTGGCTTACAAAAAGGCCTTTGCCGCGGTTCCTCATTTAATCGCTTTTGCTGTTAAGGCAAACGCGAATATAGCCGTCCTTCGTGTTTTTGCGAATGAGGGTGGAGGAGGAGATATTGTCTCGAGTGGAGAACTGCACCGTGCCTTGAAGGCCGGGATGGACCCGAAAAATCTTGTCTTTGCCGGAGTGGGCAAGACGAGAAAAGAGATGAAAGAAGCCCTTCGGGCCGGAATATTAATGTTTAATGTCGAATCGGCACAGGAACTGGTCGCCCTGGATGAAACGGCCAAGGGGCTCGGCGTGAAGGCCCCCGTGGCGCTTCGTGTGAATCCGGATGTCAATCCCCGGACCCATCCCTACATTTCCACTGGTTTAAAAAAGAGCAAGTTCGGGATTGAAATCATCAAGGCGGAGTCAGAATATCAGACGGCATCCCGGCTCTCTCATATAGAGGTCGTGGGGGTCCATTCCCATATCGGTTCTCAACTGACTCAGGTAAAACCCTTTGTCGATGCCCTGAAACGGCTCTCAAAACTTATTGCCGCGCTTCGAAAACAGGGTCTTGATATTCAATATTGGAACATCGGCGGGGGACTGGGTATTACCTATAACGAGGAAAAGCCCCCTCTGCCGAAAGAGATGGCCGATGCGATCCTCCCGCTCTTGAAGAAGAGCGGCTGCCGGATCATACTGGAACCAGGGCGGTCGCTTGCAGGAAATGCAGGAGTTCTGGTCACCCGTGTGATCTACAACAAGGAGGGGGAGGCGAAAAACTTTCTGGTGGTTGATGCCGGGATGAATGATCTGATCCGCCCGAGTCTTTATAACGCGTACCATGAGCTGCAACCCGTGGTAAAGCGTCGGCGGAAGACCAAAGTGGTCGATGTGGTCGGTCCCATCTGTGAATCGGGCGATTTTCTGGCGCAAGACCGTGTGCTTCCGCAGATGGCCCCGGATGAACTCCTCGCCGTCATGAGCGCGGGGGCCTACAGCTTTACCATGTCGTCCAACTATAATGCCCGGCCCCGTCCTCCTGAAATCCTGGTCCACGGCGATTCATATGATATGGTTCGCAAAAGGGAAACCCTTAAGGATCTGCTTCGCGGAGAATCTATCCCGGCATTTCTGGATCAGAAAAAGTGAGTTATCGCGGTATGGTGCAGACAACGAAGGGTGTTGTCCTTCCGGATAAACCGAAAACGCAAAAAAAGATTAAAGAGGGCCGTGGATTTTTTCTCGCCCTCCTGATCATCAGCGGGATTATAATTCTTTGCATGACCGTCGTCTATTTCAAGGAAAAGGAGATCACGATCTTTACCTTTCAGAGATTTGTGATCAACAAGGCCTTTATGTCTCTCCTCCCGGAAAAATATACCCTCGAAGAGGCTGAGACGGTTCGGATACGTATCTACACTTTTTATGACTCCGCAATGAAGGGAGATGTGAGCGAACAGGAGCTGTTAGAGGTCAGTACACACATCAAGTCGATTCTGGCAGACCAGAAAGTCGAGGATAAGGAGGTTCAATCGCTCCTGGCCCGCATTGATTCCGGAGGTAGAAAATGAAATTTCCAATTTCTTTCTGGAAGATGAACGGCAGCGGGAATGATTTTGTGATGATTGATCATAGAACGGAAATTATCCCTCTAGACGAGATGGCCTCTTTTATTTCCGGGGTTTGTCGTCGGGGTCTTTCAATCGGGGCGGATGGTCTGATTCTGGTGGTCCCTTCCTCAAAGGCAGATTATGGCTGGCACTATTACAACGCGGATGGCGGTGAGGCGGAAATGTGTGCCAATGGAAGCCGTTGTGTCGCCCGCTTTGCATTCCTGAAAGGGATTGCGCCCGCGAAACACACCATTGAGACGCTTGCCGGAATCGTTCAGGCAGAGGTTCTGGGAGAGGAAGGAGAACGTGTGCGAGTCCACCTTCCTGATCCTAAGGATCTCCACCTAAATATCAAAATTGAAGTTCATGAAAAGAAAGAAACCGTACACAGCGTCAATACCACAGTTCCCCATGCGGTCTACTTCGTTGAGGCGACCGACAAGGTGGACCTGATCGATTTAGGAAGCGCAACGCGTTACCATGAACGTTTTGCCCCGCAGGGAACCAATGTGAATTTTATCAGCCCTGAAGGAGATTTTCTGAAAATCAGAACTTATGAACGGGGTGTAGAAAATGAGACCCTGGCCTGTGGAACGGGTGCCGTCGCGGGGGCCGTCATTGCTGCTTCTCTTGGAAAGGCCTTATCGCCGGTAACGCTCTTGACGAAGGGAGGAACGCGCTTGGTTGTGAACTTCACTCAGGACGGAGTTTCGTTCAAAAATGTCTCTCTGGAAGGAGACGCACGTGTCGTTTCCAGGGGAGAAATCACGGAAGATTCCATTTTATGAGGCAGGTTATGTTTAAAGGTTCAATCGTTGCCATTGTGACCCCCATGAAAGATGGAAGGATTGATGAGAAGGCGATGGGTGATCTGGTCGAGTTTCATCTTGATGCCGGCACGAATGGGATTGTTCCCTGCGGGACAACGGGTGAGTCTGCGACCTTAAGTCATGAGGAACACCGCCGTGTCATTGAGCTGTGCATCGAGGTGGTTGGCGGGCATGTCCCTGTTATTGCGGGCACCGGTTCTAATAGTACGGAAGAAGCGATTACCCTCACCCGACATGCCAAGTCCGCCGGTGCGGACGGGGCGCTTCTGATCACGCCCTACTATAATAAACCGATGCAGGAAGGGCTCTTTCGACACTTCAAGACAATCGCGGAAGCGGTCGATATTCCCCAAATTCTCTACAATATCCCCGGTCGGACGGGCGTGAATATGTTGCCTGAAACTGTGGCCCGTCTCACGGCGTTTGAGAATATCGTCGGGATCAAGGAAGGAAGCGGATCAATGCAGCAGATCACTGAGGTGATCCGCCTTTGTGGTGAGCGTTTGACCGTTCTTTCAGGCGATGACGGTATGACCTTGCCCTTGATAGCTATCGGCGGGAAGGGGGCCATCTCAGTGACCGCCAATATTGTTCCCTCCGACATGGCACAGATGACCTCGGCCGCAGGTAGAGGAGATTTTACTGAAGCAAGAAAAATAGATACGAAGCTCTATCCGCTTCATCGTGTTCTGTTCGTCGAAACCAATCCTGTTCCGGTCAAGGCCGCCCTTGCACTGATGGGGAAGTGTGGCAGTGAGGTCCGTCTTCCCCTGAGTCCTCTATCTGAAGAGAGCGTGGGCAAGCTGAAAGGGGCCTTAGTGGACTATGGTCTGGTTTAGTTCTATCGTATCGTCTTGCAAGACGATCACAACCTAAAAAAGGAGATCGATGAAGCTGACAATTTCAGGCGCGGCGGGTCGAATGGGACGTGCCCTACTCGAAAGTCTCTTTGATGAAGAGGATCTGGAGCTGGGATCCGCACTGGAGAAAAAAGGACATCCAGCTGTGGGCCGGGATGCGGGAGAATTGATCGGTATCGGAAAGTGGGGAGTTTCCGTGACGGATCGTATCAAAAAATCTGTGATGGATGGAGAGGTGATAATTGATTTCACCTACCCTCTGGAAACCCTCAAGATGGTACAGGAGGCACAACGCAAAAAAAGACCTATGGTGATCGGGACCACTGGCTTTTTGCGCGATCAAGAAAAAAAAATTAAGGAAGCGGCAAAGAAGATTCCGATTGTCTGGTCCCCAAATATGAGCGTCGGGGTAAATGTCATGCTGAAGCTACTTTCCAACGCGGCCAGTATCCTGGGGGAGGCCTATGATGTTGAGATCATGGAGATCCATCATCGCCACAAAAAAGATGCACCAAGTGGGACCGCGCTTCGAATGGGTGAAACCATTGCCGTTGCGCGGGGGTCAACGCTTACGCGCGCGGCTCGATTTTCACGTCATGGAAAATTCGGGCCAAGAAAGACGGGAGAGATTGGATTTCAAAGCCAGCGCGCAGGTGATGTTGTCGGAGAACATACCGTAGTCTTTGCCGGACCCGGAGAGCGGATTGAGATGACACATCGTGCGCAGAGCCGTAATAATTTTTCGCGCGGGGCGATATTGGCGGCCAAATGGGTGGTCGATCAGCCACCCGGACTATATGACATGATGGATGTTTTAAGTCTGAAATAATGATTTGTTCACCCCTCTCTTATTCCATGCCAGACTTACTCCGGCACTCAAATTCTGCGGTATTGATCCCGCTCTAGTGCCTGCATTCCGGATCAACATATACTGGAACAAGACCGGATTAAACCGAATTGTTGCAATGTTTATAATCTTAAGGAGCGCGTGTGAAAAATATTAGCGTACAACAAGCCGATAGAATAAAGAAACTTCCGCCCTATCTCTTTGCAGCCATTGATAAGATGAAGCAGGAGGCGATTCTCGAGGGAAAGGATATCATTAACCTGGGTGTGGGGGATCCCGACATGCCAACCCCGGCACCGATCATCGAACGCATCAAAAAAGCGGTTGAAGATCCAAGGCACCATCAATACCCAAGCTACAACGGCATGCCCTCCTTCCGACAGGCGGTTTCCGCGTGGTATCGACGCCGCTTCGATGCCACACTGGATCCGGAAACCGAGGTTCTTTCGTTGATCGGATCCAAGGAGGGGGTCGGGCATCTTCCTCTGGCCCTGATCAATCCGGGTGATACCGTCTTGATGACCAGTCCGGGATACCCGGTATATCAATCCGGGACCTTGTTTGCAGGAGGTAAATCGGTCACCGTCCCCCTCAAGAAAGAAAATGGATTTCTCCCGGACCTGGACGCCATCCCTCCCGACGTGGCGAAGGCCGCAAAGTTGTTCTTTGTGAACTATCCCAATAATCCCACCGCGGCAACGGCCGATAAGGCCTTTTTTGAATCTTTGATTGACTTTGCAGACCGCAATCAGGTGATTATCTGTCACGATGCCGCTTACACAGAAATCTACTACGACGGTTTACGGCCTATAGGATTCATGGAGGTGGATGGTGCAAAAGAGGTTGGGATAGAACTGCATTCCCTTTCCAAGACCTATAATATGACGGGTTGGCGGGTCGGGTTTGCTGTCGGGAACAGAGATGTCCTCGCCGCGCTGGGGAAGATTAAGAGCAATCTCGACTCCGGTATTTTCCAAGCAGTGCAAGAGGCCGGGATCGCGGCCCTTGATCTGGACGATTCTCTGCTTGATGTAATTCGGAAAATCTATCAGGAGCGCCGGGACACCCTCGTTCCCGGCCTTCAGAAACTTGGCTTTCAAGTGGATCTACCTGCTGCCGCGTTCTATGCCTGGATTCCGACGCCCAAGGGCGTGTCCTCGTCAGAGATGACAGCGACACTCTTAAAAAAGACGGCCATTGTCACCACACCGGGAAATGGCTTTGGTGATGCAGGGGAAGGCTACATCCGGATGACATTGACCGTCGGGGTAGAGCGCTTGGAAGAAGCGCTCTACCGAATGGAAAAGGCCGACATTTGTGGGTAAGGAGGAGGAACCTGAGGCCCGCGGACCGAGTCTGGATTCTGGTCATCAACCGCGACACCTTGCCTATATCGGCATCGGTTCAAACAAGGAAGATGCCGCCGCCTCCTGTCGCAGGGCAGTCCAGAGACTTGCATCGGTAGATCACATTTGGATCACGAAGGTCTCTTCACTCTATGAAACAGCACCGATGTGTATTCTTGATCAAAACTGGTTTTACAACGCCGTGATCGAGATTGAAACATCGCTCTCTCCCCATCAATTGCTAGACTGTTCTCAGACAATAGAAAGTCAAATCGGGAAGAAGATCGTGATTCCTAAAGGACCTCGGGAGATAGATCTCGACATTCTTTTTTATGATCAAGAGGTCATCAATGAACCGGACTTGATTATCCCTCATCCCTCTATCCCTCTGCGCCGTTTTGTTCTGGTCCCCATGGTTGAGATCGCCTCTGGAATGCGTCATCCTGTCCGTGGTCAGAGTGTTGAGTCACTCTTGAAGAAACTCAATAAAGAAAACGATTTCATGGTGATAAAAAAGGAAGACAGCGGATGGGAAAGGGTGAGGCCTTGAGCGAAAATCGCTTGATCGTCATAGAAGGACCTATTGGTGTTGGTAAGACCAGTCTGGCAAAGCTTCTTTCAAAGGAATTGAATGCGGAACTTCTCATGGAAGACGTGGAAGAAAACCCTTTTCTTCACAAATTCTACCGGGATACTCAAAAATGGGCCTTTCAGACCCAACTGTTCTTCCTCCTCTCCCGCTCCCGTCAACTGGAGACGCTTACTCAACAGAGCCTCTTTTCTCAAGTGACCCTCACCGATTATTTTCTTCCGAAAGATCGCATTTTTGCATACATGAATCTGACAGAAGAAGAGCTTGTTCTCTATGAACAGATCTATAAATTACTGAACATGACAGCACCAAAACCGGACCTGGTTGTGTTTCTTCAGGCAAACACGGAGGCCCTCTTAAAACGAATTAACCATCGGGGAAGGGAATATGAAAAGGCCCTCCACCCGGATTACCTGGCCGGACTCAATGAGGCCTACAACCATTTTTTCTTCTATTATGAAGAGAGTCCCTTACTGGTAATACAAACAGATGATATCGATTTTGTGAAGTATCCAGACGATCTGGCCGACTTGGTGAAACGGATCAAGGAGATGAAAAAAGGCAAAGTCTACTATCATCCCAAACGGATGACGCATGAAGACCATCAAACGCATCAAAACGGTACAAGAAATACTTGAGCGGGCACGTCGCGACCACCGAATCGCATTTGTTCCGACGATGGGAGCCTTTCATGAGGGACATCTTTCCTTAATGCGAAAGGCAAAGCGGCGTGGGGATTTCGTTATTGTTTCACTCTTTGTTAATCCGCTCCAATTTGGCCCCAGCGAGGATTTTCAGATTTACCCCAGGAATCTCCACTCCGACCAAAAGAAAGCAAAGGAATGCGGGGTCGATCTTTTCTGGACCCCCTCTCCCAAAGAGATTTTTCCGCCTCCATATCGAACCTTTATCGAAGTGGAGAAGCTCAGTCAAAGGTGGGAAGGGAAATTACGACCGGGCCATTTTAAGGGGGTAGCAACCATCGTTGTCAAACTTCTGCAGCTTGTATCCCCGAATGATCTCTATCTTGGACAAAAGGATTTCCAACAGATCCGTGTCATTCAACAAATGATTCGTGACCTTCATTTCAAAACTACTGTGCGCCTCGTTCCAACAGTTCGGGAAAGAGATGGGCTCGCGATGAGTTCCAGAAATGTCCGTCTTTCCTCGGCAGACCGTAAGGCAGCGCCAGTCCTTTATCGGGCGCTTCAATCCGCTCAGAAAATGATCCACCAGGGAGAGCGGGATGGAAAGATTATCCTTGAGAAGGCCAAGTCTCTGATCCGCTCTGAGCCGCGTGCCCGAATCGACTATCTGGCCCTCTGTGACCCTGAAACCCTGGATCCGCTCAAGAGCCTTGAGCGGCGTGGCGTCTTCCTTGCCGCCGTGAAGTTCGGAAATGTCCGACTGATCGACAACATCCTCATCAAAATCTAGCAAATCCAAAGAAATAAAAACCTCTCCTCTTATCTGATCCTTCCTGCTTAATGAGACTAGCGTGTGATCCCCGCATTATCTTTATAAAACGGGTAAGAGTTATTCGTAAAATACCCATAAAGAGTTCAAACATCCTGCATAATTTGGGAAACCTGTGATAATTTGAATCCAGGAGGGTGAGCTTATGACGTATTCCAGCATGCGGTGTAAGAAATGCGGTCTTACTCAAATGTCAGCATCGGCCTGCAAGTCCTGCGATGCTCCTATACCCATTCGGCCTTCCGCCTTCGCCCTGTCTTCTGACAAACAGACGAGTCAACCCGCTCCAAAAATGGACATACCTAACAATACGGTGTTACCTCCAGCTTCCCCGTCTCAACAGTCTGAGACGCTTCGCGAGGGTCGGTAATCCTCCCTAAATATAAAGGTGCTCAGAAGTAGAATTTTCCAATATAGTAATTTAGGAGGAGAATCTACGATGAAGAGATC
>LWDU01041335.1_pt1 | contig 40072 bp, 44 predicted proteins | sample 727161 | NCBI WGS metagenome assembly LWDU01 (sample SAMN04566230, study PRJNA314399) | hydrothermal vent metagenome | isolation source: deep sea hydrothermal plume seawater | place: Mexico: Gulf of California, Guaymas Basin | collected 2004-07-11
AACCTGATTTACCAAGTTCAGCGAAATTTCCACATACAACGGCAGGGGCTACCTGTGTGGGGGCAAGAGATGTGCTATTGGCGTGGAACGTCCTTATAGCTGGGATCAATGAAGAACAAGCAAAGGTGATCGCGTCTAAGATCCGTGAGCGTGACGGTGGATTTTCAGGTGTTCGGGCTCTTGGAATTTATCTGCATCAGAGGGAACAAGCCCAGATCTCAATGAACATAGAAGACACAATGAGGACCGCGCCCACGGCTGTATACGAAGAGATTACTCAAGCAGTATCTGAGATGGCTGGAGAAATAGTTGAAATTGAAGTGATTGGGATGGCTCCGGATGCCCTTGTGCTTCCAGGCTCGGAGAGCAGATTAGACCTCCTTAACCTAGATCCTAAACGGGTTTTATCCTTTCGGGTCAATGAGTATGTGCAAACCCGGTAGGGATGGGTGGAGGTTCCGGAAGATCTGTCGTGAATATCCTGTTACTTAGTCGAGAGTCTAGTCACCATGAGTAAAAGAAAGGGTGAGAGAACACTTTGAACGAGTGTGGTAGTGCTCTGAAGGGCCGGAAGTCAAACGGATCCTTCATTCGGTATGATATCGGATACCAACCTTTGTGGGTAAAAGTGTGAACCAACTCGTAAAGTCTCAGCCTCAGGAACTCTCCTCGATTCAGGAGTTGGTCAAAGAGGACCTAGATCTTGTAGCGACTGAGTTACACCGGATTATGGTCTCAGATTTTGAACTAATCGATCAGGTGAATGAGCACTTGTTCTTGACACGTGGGAAGCTTTTCCGCCCAACTCTTGTGCTTTTGTCGAGCCGAGTGGGTGGTGAGACTTCGGATGAGGTATTGACGTTGGCGGCTGTCGTAGAACTTGTCCATCTAGCGACACTGGTGCATGACGATGCGGTGGACCACTCAGTTCTCCGGCGTGGGCTTCCTACCGTAAATGCTGCCTGGACCCACCAAGTGGCGATCATCATGGGTGACTACCTTTATTCTCGGGGAGTTACCGAGCTTAGCAAGCTCGGTAATCTTCCGGCATTGGAAGTACTTGCTCAAGCTGCGAACGAGATGGCTGTGGGCGAAATGCGCCAACTCATGTCTTACGATGCACTTAGCTTCGGAGAGGACGACTACTACAGGTTGATAGGATCTAAGACTGCATCGCTCATGTCAGCGGCCTGTGCAATGGGTGCTCTAGCAGGAATTCCGAGCTATCAGTCTCGGCTTGCTGAATATGGCAACCACCTTGGGATGGCATTTCAGATAGCTGATGACCTTCTCGACTATACGGCTTGTGAGACGATTACAGGCAAGCCGAGTGGCCAAGATCTACGTGAGCATAAGGTCACACTCCCATTGGTCGGGGCACTCGCGAATACCACGGAAGGTGAGCATGGTCAGATAAGGTCTTTTTTCGATACTGCTAACCCCTCGGATGAGGACATCTCAAGGATTATTGGGATTGTTGAAGAAAGGGGGGGGCTAGAGTACGCTCGAGTGCACGCAGATCGCTGCGCACAAATGGCCCAGACTTCGCTGTTGGGACTATCCGAGGACCCAGCCCTCAGCGCTTTAAGTGATGCGGTGAGCTGGGTCGTGGATCGTCAACGATGAAACTTGATTATGCTTGTTGACACTAGGCGGCGGAGTATCGTTCGCCTCATTTGGACTTTAGTATTGGGATTATTCCTCGGTGGACTATTCACAAAGCTGTCGGAGCTGTTCTTACCTGATAGTGCAGCTAGGGATTTTCTGACCACGTCAGTCGAAGCTTCACTCGGTCCTTTGTCGATCGACTTAATAGCTGTTGCATTCACACTGGGTCCGATCTCGATTAGCCTGAATGTGTTAACATTGGTCGGAATCTCGTTTGTTGCGATGATTGCACGATCATTGATCTGATCATTTCATTTGCTTTCAAAAGCATGAGGAAGCCAAGGGAAACTTGTGGGGCTAAGCCCCGACGGAGGTTTTAAGATATGGGTTTCGGTGGATTAGGAATGTGGGAAATGATTATGATCTTCATGGCCGTACTGCTTCTTTTTGGAGCTAAGCGACTGCCAGAAATAGGATCATCACTTGGAAAGGGAATCCGGGAGTTCAAGAGTTCTGTTCGTGATATCGAGACTGAACTCAAGCATCCTGATCGGCAGATTCATAAGACGACTTACCCACCCGGAGAGACCGAAGACGAGGAGGATCAGGGTGATAAAGATGACTCTGCGACAGATGATGGGCCAAGGAGCTTAAGCGACGATTGACCAAGGGATGTCCCATAGCCGAAAGAAAACCAGGGCTGAGACATTATGCTTTCTAATGTTTCAGCCCTGGTTTTTTCTATTGGTACCCCAGCATCTTTTTTCTAGAACGCCATAGGCAGTTGAACGACATCTTCATCGGCGGGGGCTAGTACTTCATCGCGACGATCTACAATTCGAGCTGCGCCCCGAAGTGCATCGATCCACTCTTGTAGGCGTTGCTGTTGCAGAATCAATACTTGAGTTTGCCGCTGTTCAGCTCGCTGACTAATCCAAGCCGCAGAGTCGGCAGGGACGTAACCGACCAAGTCTAGAATAAACGCGTTCGTCGGTGTCGTGACCACTTCACTTACTTCGCCAGATCGGAGCCCAAAGGCTGCTCCAATGGCAGTATTTTGCCTACCTAGTCCTGGAACAAAGCTACTGCGCGAGAAGAGTCCAGTATCACGTATTTCTAGTCCCAAGTCTGCTGCGATGTCTTCAAGTGTTTCCCCGGATCCGATTCGTGCCACGGCTGCCTGACCGTCAATCCTAGCCTGCGACATCTTGCTCTCGAATAATAGTGTAGACTCGATCGCGGCCCGTGCCTGTTCCAAAGGCAAGACCCCCTCGGGTTCAGAACTCACCAATTCCAGCATATAGAAGGCCTGTGTTGTCTCGAAGACAGGGCTGATGTCTCCGGCTGAAGCCTCCTCAAATACCCAATCGGCTCCTTCCGAAATCTGTCCGGCTCCTACGAGGAACGGAAAGTTTTGTGAGATGTCTACAGTTTGAACACTGACACTCGCCGTGGTGCCTACGTCTTCCATCACCATTGACTCTCCTAGATCCTCGATCGAATCAGCCAGAGTCAATAGGGCAATCTCGCTTTCGTCAGTGCGCTCTATTGGAACTAGGATATGTCGCGCTTGAGCACTGTCTTGGCCCCACCGCTCCTGGATTTCGATGACGTGGAATCCAAAGGCGGTTTGTATCGGATCTGTAAGCTCTCCTGCTGGAGTTGAGAAGACAGTGCTGTCAAAAGCTCCAGTCATTCTGCCTTTTGGAAATACCCCAAGTTCTCCACCTAACTGGGCACTTCCTTGATCTGCCGAGGCCTGCTGAGCGGTTTCTGCGAAGTTTGCTCCGTCCAATAGCTCCTGCCGAATTTCGGCAGCTCGCTCGCCTGACGCCGCTGTGTCAGCAGTCGTTGGGGTCTTATCTAAGACGACGACCTTGACGGTTGCTCTTGCCGGAACCTCAAATTCCTCCTGTTGATCTCGGTAATAATCTTCGATGTCAGAATCAGGAATTGAGAATTGCCCATCTTCGTAGCGGTTAGCAGGATCGAAGGCCAGATAGCGAACTTCAACCTGTTCATTTTGATCATTCCAGAGTTGCCAAAGCTCAGCGTCACTCAGGTAAATCCCTGCTGACACCTGCCTGAGCAGCTTGCCCCGAGGGATCACGTCCCGATAGTACGCTTCCAGAAGGAGAAGTTGCTCAGGTGGTAAGGTGGCCAAGAATATTTGGTAGCCGTTGAAGTCGAACTGTCCTTCCTCATCCGTAAACTGCGGGCGTAGCTCACCAGGGGGACTCAGCAGCGCTGCTTGGCTAATCTCTAGATCACTTACTCCAATGCCGCGGCGTCGGAGTTCCTGGCGAATTAGAAGTTGGTTGACCACTTCCTCGAATGCTGCATCCTCTATTTCCGTATTCTGCTGAGAGGAAATAGGCTCTTCTTGCGAGGCTTGAATTTCGTCATAGAGATTTCGGTATGCCGCCATATACTCAGTATACATTACTGCATCTGAGTTAACTCGACCGATCTCACCCAGGCCACCAGAACTCTGGCCGGTGATATCCATCCCCCACTGGAAGACCATGAGGGCGACGAACGCGAATGCAGTAACAAGCATGATCGGTTTCGTCGCATCTCGCATCTGACGCATCATAACAAGGCGTTTCCCTGAAAACCTGGGATAAGCGAAAAGCACTAATAAACGAACGAGAACGATAACCGCTCTCCGAGTACCTCTCAACGGAAGCCCTAGCGGAAATCTTCACAAGGGGATCATGTTTCCACTATTTCCGTGGATTATCCCTAACCTTAGTTCGTTGACACTATTTCCAAGACGTTCGTATTTTTCGCTGTACCAATAGTCATATTGCAAGTTTCCTCTTTCCCTCGTTTTCGGAGTCTCTTTGTCTGATTCACTCGAAGTTCAGATTGAGGCGGAAAGGGTTCGCAGTAGTACAGGGCCGGAACATTCCGAGCCGATCCAAACACGCACGCTGGCTGAACTCTTTGTCCAACAAGGATCGATCGGGAAGGCTATCGAGATTTTCCGACAACTCGCTAGCCTAGATCCGGATGATGCCTTACTTCGTGCACGGCTGGCTGAACTTGAAGACGAAGTTGAAAATCCGCCCGCTTCGAGTGAAGAGATTGTGGAGGATAGTTTGACGATTGGACTGTACTTCCGAAACCTATTGAAGTTTGACCCTAGAACCGGACCAGACGATTCATGAAAATTGCAGTCATTCACGGTCCAAATCTCCGGTCACTGGGTAAGAGGGAGCCGGAGGTTTATGGGACCGACACACTTGAAGATATCAATGACCACTTGCAGAAGATGGCAAATGAGTTGGGAGTTGAGATTACGGTGTTCCAGTCTAACCATGAAGGTGAATTGATTGATTATATTGAGCGCATGGCTCCGGTGCATACACTCATACTTCAATCGCCCTTAGGGACGCTTTCGTGGGTGTGGAGAGGTCTTTCGTTGAGGTTCACCTTTCGAATACCACAGCTCGTGAGCGTTTTCGCCGGCATTCTTATCTTGCCCCTGTTGCTGCGGGTATGGTTTATGGCTTCGGCCTCCATAGCTATCTTCTAGGCCTTCAAGGCCTTGTGGCTAAGTTACAGCAGTAGAGATTCTTAATCGTCCACTGGCAAAAGACTAGACTTCCAGAAGCGAGGCTACATGGCGAGCACCGCTGATTTCCGAAACGGAATGGTTCTCGACATTGATGGGAACCTCTGGGCGATTACCTACTTTCAGCATGTAAAGCCGGGTAAGGGAGGTGCTTTTGTACGCACTAAGCTCAAGAACGTGCTTTCAGGTGCCGTTGTCGATAAGACCTACAGGGCGGGTGAAAAGGTCAAGGATATCCGGCTAGAGCGGCATCCAGTGAATTACAGCTATACTGATGGTGACCTGTATTACTTCATGGACACCGGTACGTATGAGATGATCCCAATCGCCCGTGATCTCCTTGGTGAAGACCAATTGAGGTATCTCAAGGAAAACATGGAGTGTGAGGGGTTGGTCCATGATGGAGCTGTGATTAGCGTGGAGTTGCCCCAATTTGTAGAGCTCCTAGTTACTAAGACTGATCCAGGATTCAAGGGGGATACCGCACAAGGCGCTACTAAGGGTGCGACGCTTGAAACTGGAGCTGAGATTCAAGTGCCACTTTTCGTCGAAGAGGGTGACATTCTAAAAATTGATCGTCGGGAAGATAAATACCTGTCTCGGGTAAATAAATGATTGATCCAGATCTAATCGAACATCTTATAAAGGTTCTCGATGATAGCGGTATCGACTCGCTAGAAATCGAACGTGGTGGCACCCGTATCCGGCTAGGGAAAACTCCAATCCATCCGGTTACTGTTGGGTCACCAGCTTCCCAAGACGTGCAAGATGTTTCTTTAGATCCTCTGGTCCAGGATTCACCAACCAGTTTCGATACGAAGTCGAGTAACCTGATTGAAGTAAACTCACCGATGGTAGGTACATTTTACTCAGCCCCTACTCCGGATGCTCCCCTCTACGTGGAAATTGGTGCTGAGGTCAAGCCTGGAGATGGTCTCTGTATCATCGAAGCCATGAAATTGATGAACGAGTTAGAATCAGAGGTGGCAGGCACCATTGTCGAAATCTGCGTGGAGAACGCCCAGCCAGTCGAATATGGTCAGGTACTCTTCCTCGTGGATCCGGCCTAGCCAAGACATCCTTGTTCGAGAAGGTTCTGATAGCGAACCGTGGGGAGATTGCGCTTCGGATTATACGGGCTTGCCATGAATTAGGAGTACAAACAGTTGCCGTGTACTCTGAGGCTGATCGAGAATCTCTACATGTCCGGTTTGCAGACGAAGATGTCTGTATCGGTGAAGCGCCGCCGGTCGATAGCTATTTAAATATTCCACGGATCATTGCTGCGGCAGAGGTCACAGGTGCCGAGGCGATTCACCCTGGGTATGGCTTTCTCTCAGAGAATGCTGAATTCAGTGAGATCTGTGTCCAATCTGGCTTGGAGTTCATTGGCCCCACCCCCGTGCAGATCAGCTCGATGGGAGACAAGTCCCGAGCGCGGCAGAAGATGAAGGATGTCGGTGTGCCGACGATACCAGGGTCCGATAGTGTAGTCTCAGATGTCGATGAGGCTAGGGAGCTGGCGAAAGAGATCGGATTCCCGATCATGATAAAAGCCTCGGCGGGTGGTGGCGGTAAGGGCATGCGCATCGTTGAGGACCCGGAACGCTTCCTCAACTTGCTTAATGCAGCCCAGGCAGAAGCGAAAGCCAGCTTCGGTGATGGTCGGGTATATCTGGAGCGCTGTATCCCGCGTCCACGCCATATCGAGATTCAAATATTTGGTGATGCAGAGGGTCGAGTTGTGCATCTAGGGGAGCGGGAGTGTTCTATACAGAGGAGGCACCAGAAGTTGGTAGAAGAGGCGCCGTCACCTGCTCTTTCCCCTGAACTCAGACAAGAGATGGGAGAGGCAGCGATTCTAGCTGCGAGATCTATCGATTATGTGGGTGCTGGAACTGTAGAGTTCCTGTTGGATGAGGATGGCTCGTTCTATTTCTTGGAAATGAACACGCGGATTCAGGTCGAGCACGCGGTCACAGAGGTTACAACGGGATTTGACCTGGTAAAGGAACAGATCCGTGTCGCCGCAGGTGAGGCACTGGCATTTCCTACGAATGACTTAGTCAATCTCCACCAGCGTGGACACGCGATAGAGTTTCGGGTGAATGCTGAGGATCCGGATAGGAATTTCATACCAGGTCCTGGCAAGATTACAACGTTTCACCCTCCTGGCGGACCCGGTATTCGGATCGACACACACGTTTACGCTGGCTATAACGTGCCGCCCTACTACGACTCACTTCTTGCAAAATTGATTGTTAGTGGTGCGACGCGAGAGGAGGCGATTCTCCGCGCACGGCACTCGCTAGAGCAGTTCATCATTGAGGGTATCCCTACGACACTGCCATTCCTTCGGAGAATCCTAGAGGATGACGCATTCCTAGAGGGGGATATCGATACGAGTTTTGTAGCTCGGATGTTAGGCGAAACTGATGACCGGATTGAAGCGTGAAAATAGGTATGGAGTTAGCGCTTTCGGAGACTGATGTGGAGACTCTTGCTTGATGTACAAATCATGCTAACTAGGGAACAAAGACAGCAGATTCTAGGGGTTTGTCTACTAGGTCTTGCCCTATTTGCGCTTGTGTCTCTTTTGCCTGATTCGTGGTTTGGTGGAGTAGGTGACAGGATTTCTGTGGGTATCGTCGGATGGACTCTCGGTGATTTCCTCTATGCTTTAATCGGTTATTCTGCTTTTCTGGTCCCAGTCCTATTGCTTTTTCTAGGTCTTCACATTGGTGAGTGGATTGCAGAGGACTGGACGGTCAGGCTCTCCGTTCTTACCGCTGGGCTCATCGCGCTTCTGCCAATCTTCATGTCTCTCTGGCTTAACGACCCGAGCGCTGGAGCTGGGTGGTTTGGAAAAAGTTTGGGAGCAGCTCTGGTCAGCCTCATTGGCGTTGTCGGAGCGACAATCGTGACGGGCACAGGTCTTGTGATTCTTTCGATTGGAACGTTGGCATGGAATCCTCTCATCTCTGTGTATAGAGGGATGCTTGCTAGTGGTGAAATGGCCGGACGTACTGCAAAGGCCGTTGCAGATCGCGGGCGGGAGTTTGCAGAAGCTCGAGCTCAAGCTGTAGCAGAGCCAGATTCGAGCAAAGCAGCATCGGGTGATCCATTACCTGGGCTGGAGCCGGAATGGATGGAATCGGAAGAGGATGAAGGAAAAGGAGCTTCAGAGAGCGAAATACCACCTCCGGATAATATTGATCCGGACCCTTTGCCGGATGAAGTACCAGGTCTGGGTGACGTTGAGGATGCGTCTTCAGATGTTGTAGCTGATGAGGATCTCGAGTCTACGGACTTGGTTGGTGACGAGGTTGAGGTGGACGAGCGCGAGAGTATTCCAACCAGTACGTCACAGGAAACTGAAATCGAGCATGAGGTCCCGCCGATGGGGCTTCTATCTGGTCCTGATAATCGAGACGATGACGATATGGACCGGCAGCTTGAAGAGTTGGGCCATGTCCTGATAGAGAAGCTTCTTACTTTTAATGTTGAGAGTTCCCTGGGTGACCGAACAACTGGGCCAATGGTAACGCAATTCGAGGTTATTCCTGCACCAGGTGTAAAGGTGAACCGAATAGCCAACCTCGATGCTGATCTTGCCTTGGCTATGAAAGCGAAAAGCGTCCGAATTGTCGCTCCTATACCAGGTAGGGGCGCTGTAGGTGTCGAAATCCCTAATCCAAAGCCTGAAATCGTGAATCTTAGGGAGGTGCTGGAGGCACCAGAGTTTAAGCACGCTAAGGGGGAGCTCCCCCTCGCCCTTGGAAAGGACTTAAACGGTCGTCCGTACGTTTCGTCGCTGGAGAAGATGCCGCATGTGCTAATTGCAGGGGCAACAGGTTCAGGAAAGTCGGTTTGCTTAAATACAATCGTCACAAGTTTGGTATACCGCCATACTCCGGAGACCCTCAGGCTTCTGATGATTGATCCAAAGATGGTCGAACTCTCTGTCTACTCGAGGCTGCCACACCTCAGGCACAATGTCGTGACAGACCCTCGTGATGCGGCTGGGGTACTCAAGTGGGCTGTTATCGAGATGGAACGGCGCTATCGCCTACTTAAGGCGAACTATGTTCGGTCGATTGCGGAGTTCAATCGCAAGGTCCGCGATGGCGTGACGATGAAGCGTTTTGAACCGGATGGGCCAGAAGGATTTGAAGATCGATGGATCTATCAGGATGGTATTATCCCCTACATCGTCGTTGTGGTAGATGAGTTGGCTGATTTGATGGTGACTGTGCAGGCTGAGGTGGAGAGGCCGCTTACTCAACTTGCCCAAAAGGCTCGTGCGATAGGGATCCATTTGATCGTGGCGACCCAGCGTCCGTCAGTGAACGTGATCACTGGTCTCATTAAGGCGAACTTCCCCACACGCATCGCTTTCCGTGTGGCATCCAAGACTGACTCACGTACAATCCTCGACCAAAATGGAGCGGATGCTCTACTTGGAAACGGTGACATGCTGTTTCTTCCGCCCGGGCAAAGTGACCCGGTTCGAATACAAGGCGCGTACCTCCCAACCGAAGACACCGAGCGGCTCATGGGTTGGTACACCGAGTTGATTGAGCAGCATAGCGAGGGTGTTGTTTCTGTCGAACCAGGGTTAGAGACCGATATCCTAGAAGAGATGCGTGGTCGGGAACTTGAGGAAGCGGAAATCACCTCAGAGGAAATTGGTGGCGAATGGGATGAGTTGTTCCAGGAAGCAGCCGAGGTCTGTATACAGAACGGTACGGGTTCGACTTCACTTCTGCAGAGACGATTAAGCATCGGCTACGGGAGGGCAGCACGTATTGTTGATCAACTCTTTGATGCAGGGGTGCTCGGTCCTTCTGATGGAGCCAAGGGGCGTGAGGTCCTTATGTCGATGAGTGATCTTAGTGGCATGTTTGGCTTTGAGGACGACAGCTGATGTCGAGTTCGTGTTGGCCAGCTATCCGATTGTGTCTGCTTTTGACTTTAGCTTTCACCCCGGGAAATGGGGGTGCGCAGAACACAGTAAGTGAGAGTGACCAAGTTGCTGCGATGAAGATTCTTGAGTCCGCGGCGATTCACTACCGCGGCATCGATACGCTCTGTGCAGACTTCACTCAACACTTGCTAGTTCCGCTCTTGGGTGAAGACCGAACTGGGGTTGGCCAACTTTGCCAAGCACAGCCAAATCGGTTCGTGATGCGCTTCTCTGACCCTGAGGGCGATCTCGTACTAGTCGACGGATCATTCGTATGGCTGTATTACCCGAGCTTAGACCCTAAGCAGGTGTTCAAGGTGCCGATGGTTGAGAATGGGGGGCACTATGATTTTCACCGGGAATTCTTAGATCAACCCGCCCGGAAATATCAGGTGACCTATGAACATGAGGACAAGGTCGCTGGCCAGCCTACACATCGATTACGGTTGATCCCGCTTGTACCCGCACAATATGAAGCTGCCGTGGTATGGATTGACCAGGCACAGCCGCTACTGAGGCAGATTCGTATCGAGGAAGAGAACGGCTCCGTTCGTACTATCACTATGGAACGTATTGATTTTAATCCGGCCTCTTTGCCCGAGGACTGGTTTACATTCACGCCGCCCGAGGGGGCGCATGTGATCTCAGGTTAAGGGAGTCCAGACCGAGGATGCGTACCAGAGATCTGCCTGTATTCCCGCTTGTCCCGAATCCGGTAAGACCGGACGTTAACCCGGACGTCGCGCCAGTCAGACATGAGTTCGAAGCCGTGGGTAGTCCAGATGGCCCTCGCGTCGCCCTCGTAACACTCGGTTGCGATAAGAATACCGTCGATTCAGAACGGATTATGGCTTCCTTGGTCGGCCATGGTGCTAGAGTATCATCGGATATCCGAGGGGCCGAGATCTTAATCATAAATACTTGTGGTTTCATACAGGATGCCAAGGAACAATCTGTAGAGACGATCTTGGATGCGTGTGATCTAAAGGCTCGGGGACACTTGAATGCTGTAGTGGCAGTCGGGTGTCTTGTGCAGAGGTACAAGACGGAACTCGAGCTCGAGATTCCTGAGGTCGACTTCTTCATGGAATTGACTGAACTACAGGGTCTTGTTCCTGAGTTGCGGAGGCGTGGCCTCCTGCCTGCTACTCAGTCGATCCCGACTATGGAGCAACCCCTGAGGATCCTATCCACGGAGACCCCTCATACGTCATACCTCAAGATCAGTGAAGGTTGTGACCATACCTGTGCCTTCTGTGCGATTCCGCTGATGCGAGGCCTTCACCGCTCTGAGCCCGTTGAGGATCTGGTTAGAGAAGCCGCAGGGCTAGGAGTTCAGGGGGTAAAGGAGATCAATGTGATCTCACAAGACACGACTTGGTACGGCCGCGACAGGAAACGACTTGATCCATCAGCCCCACTACTCCCAGATCTTCTGCGGGCACTTTTAATGGGGACGGACGTGCCCTGGTTTAGGCTTTTTTACATGTACCCGTCAGGTATTACATCTGAACTGATTGAATTAATTGCGAATGAGGATCGAATCTTACCGTACTTAGATATGCCGATCCAACATGGTGCCGACCGAATGCTTCGGCTTATGAGACGCCCGGAGCGTCAGGTGACCATACGTCGGGGGGTCGAGCAGCTTAGGCAGGCAATCCCGGAACTCACTCTAAGAACAACAGTGATTCTAGGCTTTCCAGGAGAGACAGATGATGATTTTGCCGAGATGCTTGACTTCCTCGCAGAGATCAGGTTCGAGCGGGTTGGAGCTTTCGCCTACTCTAAGGAAGAGGGTACTAGAGCTGCTGAGATGGAAGGGCACGTCCCCATTGAACTTATGAATGAGCGCATGGGAGAGCTAATGGACGTCCAACGAGAAATCAGCTTCGAGAAGAACACAGAACTCGTTGGTCAACGCTCGATGGTTCTCGTGGATCGAGTCCTAGAGGAAGATGGTGATTTTGATGCTGTCGCCAGGACTATTGGACAGGCGTTAGATGTAGATGGGGTCACGAATCTTTGTAACGCAGCAGATGTGCAGTCTGGAAACATGATCGAAGTCGAGATTGTCGACTGTCTAGACTATGATCTAATTGGTACAGTCATTTAGTCGTAAGCTTTCGAGACCGCAGGTGGATGCTGTAGAGGAGGGCTTCGCGATGGGCTTCAGGAAATGGATCGGAGGACTCGTGCTTGTCCTGTTGATCATTAGACCAGGATTCGGCGTGAGTCAGGAGTTAGCAGACCTAGACTACGATAAGCTGTCTTTTCGGGGTGTGGGCATTGAGTGGGGTAAGCTGTACCCGACTCGAGTGGACCAAGCCGAAAGTTATGGTATACGTATTGCTGGAGTGAGTTATTGGACTTCACCTCTTACAACCCGAGAGATCGTTAGGTTGGAGGATCGTGTAGCAACCCTAGTCCAGAGTCAGACTGATGGGCTTCAGCCGGTTGTCGACTTGGGGATGATCGAGTGGAGAGATATCTCTTTTTCCCTAGATGGGCAGGTTGTATGGGAGGTCCCTCTCGATTTCTTGACCTTTGCCGGACTCGGTGTTGCGGCTCATGTATTAAATGGAGAGGGTGCATCGATCAATGGCACGTTCATTGAAGACTTGCTCGACTCTGTAACTGCTGGTTTCAATCTGCACGCCGGCCTCGAATATCCTGTGACTAATTGGTTTAGGATTTATGGGCTCGGGCGTTATGAAGTCCTTGGTGACTTACAGTACTTCAATACAAGGTTTGGGGTGCAGGTAATGATTGGTGACAACGCGCCTGGTGAAGAGCGGGGTCGATGACCAATACGATCAACTTAGCTCGCCGCCACTTCACGAGTGCTAGAGTTCTCTTGTGGCCCCGGCCTGGCGAACGTCTACTTCCAGCACTCTCTGGCATTCTCCTCGCAGCCTCATTTCCGCCTCTTCATCTTTTTGTCCCCCCCTTTGTCGGCTTGGTCCCGTTTGCGCTTTGGGTCCAAGATTTGAGTCGTGATGCTGAAGGGCGTCACGCCGCGGTGCGTGGTTCTCTGGTCTTTGGATCGATCTATTTTGGGCTCGTCTTCTACTGGATCCTGATTGCACTGATCTGGTTTACTCTGCTTGCGATTCCGGCGTTCCTCGGCTTGATGATGATGTTTGTCGGTTTGGCTGCCTTTTTTGGCTGGTCGCTCCACCATTTTCTGCACACTGTGCGCGCGCCACTCTGGATCGCACTACCCATCGCTTGGACAGCCGCTGAGTGGTTCCGAGCGCACTGGCCGAGCACGTTGGCGTCTTCATGGTTGGGACTCGGGACATCCTTGACCGGTTTCCCAGAGTTGGTTGGCTTTGCTGAGATCGTAGGGGCCCGAGGTGTGACACTATGGCTAGCTCTAGTGAATGGACTCATAGCGTCACTAGTGCTCGATCTGCGTGCCCGACGAGGGTGGGGACAGAAGAGCTTATTGATCTTGCTCGCCATCACCGTGCCCACGGGCTGGAGTTTGTGGCGTGCAGAGACGCTCCAACTGCGTGAAGCCGGGCGCGTTGCGGTGGTGCAACCGAACATACCCGAGCACATCAAACTAGATCAGCGGATAGCCATAGATAGCACTCACGCTTCGTTGAGCCGACTCATGCAAGGCATCAAGCCCGGTTCGGTTGATCTTGTTGTTATGCCAGAAGTGACACTGCCTGTATTCCCGAAAGCCGAGGTGTATTCAGGGTTTGTAGCTCCAATACTAAATTATGCCCACGAACTCGGTGTCCCGGTTGTCTTCGGAGCTACGGGCTTCACTGGTGATATCTACGGGGAGTTCACGCCATTCAATTCTGCTTTCGTTATGGAACCGAGTGGTCTCACAGACTTTCAGTACGATAAGAGGTACTTGGTACCTTTCGTCGAGCGCGTTCCATTCTTGCCGGATTCCTGGCTTACCGGACTTCCTTACTTTGGTGGGTTCGGTGTTGGCAGTGGCTGGCCTCTTTTGAAGGTCAATGGTAGTACCTACGGCGTACTAATCTGCTATGAATCAACCTATCCTGAGGGGGCTCGCACCTTCAGGCTCAAAGGGGCCGAAGTACTTCTCAACATCACTAACGATGCTTGGTATGGCAGAGAACCGTTGTATGCTCGAACGACTGCCCTCTGGCAGCATCCTGCACATTTGGTGATGCGGGCAATAGAGAACCGAATGGGTATAGCTCGCTCTGCCAACACAGGTATTTCTCTATACGTTGATCCTATCGGGCGTGTTCATGGCCAAACTGACCTCTTTGAGTCAGATATCAGGATCGATAATGTCCTCACTACCGACGAAATCACCTTTTTTACTCGTTTCGGCGATCTTGCTGGAAATGGTGCGGCGTTTGCTGCTTTTCTGCTTATACTAGCTTCTTTGAAGTTCAGCAGACGCTCCGCGTCCCTGGACCCTTCTGAAGCACAGGTTTAGCTTTTCTTCCCTATTCTGTAGAGGATTGCTTGGGCATCACTTTTCAGAACCAACGGGTGAGTATTTGAGTGTGAGAAGCCCGTTTAACATTGTGTTTGGAGCAGGCCATGAAACAGGGTATCCATCCCGATTTTACTACGACGCCGGTCACGTGTGCCTGCGGTAACCGCTTCGATACAAAATCAACCGCAGAAGAGATCCATATTGAGATCTGTTCGGTATGCCACCCGTTCTATACTGGTAAGCAACGTCTAGTGGATACGGCGGGCCGGGTTGACCGTTACAAGAGGAAATACGAGAAAGTCGCAGAGAAGTGATCACTGTGGCCGGAGTGGGGCTCCGGTCAACAACTGACCCCGGGGTTAGCACTAGAACGCCAGGGTCAGGACTGCGACCCTACCGATGAAGCCTCCGACTCTAGATCCTCGATTACACGAGCGCCTAAGAGGGGCGGAACGTCGTTTCAAAGAACTTGATATTGAACTTATCAGCCCTGAAGTGCTTAAGAGTCCCCAAAGGCTTCGTGAGCTTGGTCAGGAACGATCCAGACTAGAGGAAATCGTCGGACTTGGTCGTGAACTCGGTCAGGCGACCCAAGAGCTTGAAGGAGCTATAGAACTCCTGCAAGACTCGACGGATGACGAGTTGCAAGCTCTAGCTGAGGAGGAGTGTGCGAGCCTCCAACAGCTCATCGAGAAGCTGCTTCTCGACCTTCGGGAGGTTCTGATTCCTAAGGACCCACTTTCTGATCGAGCGGCAGTTGTGGAGATTCGTGCCGGGACTGGAGGTGATGAGGCCGGGCTCTTTGCTGCTGATCTGATGCGAATGTATAGACGACTAGCTGAACGAAAAGGTTGGTCGGTTGAGTTGATGAGCCACTCTGAGGGAATACCTGGATCGATCAAGGCGGTGATCTTCACCGTTCGTGGCAAAGGCGTTTACGGCCGCTTGCGTTACGAATCGGGGGTACACCGTGTTCAGCGCGTGCCAGAGACAGAGAGTCAAGGACGAATTCACACTTCTGCTGCAACTGTTGCAGTCCTCCCTGAAGCCGAGGAGGTCGATTTGCAGATCGATCCTAACGATCTCAGGATTGATGTATTCCGTTCTTCAGGACCAGGCGGACAGTCTGTGAACACTACCGATTCAGCAGTGCGGATCACGCATATCCCAACTGGGCTGGTTGTATCCTGCCAAGACGAAAAATCTCAGCACAAGAACAAAGCGAAAGCCCTCAAGGTACTCCGGAGTCGCTTGTTAGATCGGATGGTTGCGGAACAAGAAGCTGAGCGAGCTCGTGCACGCAGAACACAAGTTGGTACAGGAGATCGTTCTGCGAAGATTCGCACTTATAACTTTCCTCAAGGCCGCGTCACTGACCATAGAATCGGTCTTACACTGCACCGTCTAGATGAAGTGCTAGATGGAGACCTGGAAGAGGTCATCTCCTCACTCAGACTCGCTGAGGAACAGGAGCGCCTTGAGGAGACCGAAGCTGGAGCTTAGGTGTCTAATTTAGGCCACCATCGCGATTGGACAGTCCTTAAACTCATTGAATGGAGCGGGCAGTACCTGGACGAGAAAGGTGTTGAACGGGGACGATTAGACGCAGAGCACCTACTTGCCCATGCGATGAGCACCAGCCGGTTGGACTTATATCTTCAGTATGATCGACTTCTTTCTGGGGAAGAACTCGACCAGTATCGGCCATTGTTAACCAGGCGGGCTCGGCGGGAGCCACTGCAATATATCCTGGGACGAGCCGGATTTCGGAATTTGGAATTGGAGGTTGACCAAGCAGTTCTGATCCCTCGTCCGGAGACTGAAATCCTAGTTGATGAAGTACTCCAGTGGGTTGCTGACAATGAACTCAAAGAGCCTATGGCCCTTGATATCGGGACTGGGTCAGGAGCAATTGCACTGTCCTTGGTTCACGAGGGTCCGTTCAGTAGAGTCGTAGCAACTGATACTTCGAGGATCGCGCTTGAGGTTGCCACCCGAAATTCATTAATATCAGGACTTTCAGATCGAGTCGATTTCCGGTTCGGTGAGTATTATCATCCATTGACCGCTGGTGAAATATTTGAGGTCATCGTTTCGAATCCTCCGTACATTGCTGATGGGGAAGCTCAGCATCTTGACCCGGAAATCCGGGAATGGGAGCCAGGAGCCGCCCTCTACGCTGGTCCAGACGGACTTGCTGCGTTACGAAGAATCGCCACCGGAGCTGGTCCATATCTGAAGCCGGGAGGATTGCTCGCACTTGAGGTAGGACTTGGCCAGGCGGCCTACATCATGGAAATTTTGGAGAATACTGGCGAATTCGTAAGGGTGCGGGTTCGTCGAGACCTCACCGGTCGTGAACGGATCGTGCTGGCTCACAGAGTGATGAATGACTAGAGTTTTTCGAGTGGAATTGTCTAATTAAGGAAGCTGCTGACCCTGGAGATTTATGTGGGTGAGATAGATGAAAGAGCAAAAGAACTTGGCAATGCACTTGCGAGAACAGATGAGTACCGTGTCCTCCGTCAGGCAATCGATGCTGCAGATAAAGACCGAGAATTAGTGGAATTGCGAAACCGGATTCGTGAACTGGAAACTGGGATCGAAACATCAATCCGAGCTGGTCGCGAGCCAGATGAGGACATCACGAAGGTTTACACTGAGTTAACCGAAGAGCTTCAGATTAAACCTGGATTTCAGCGACTAATCTCTACTCAGGCGAACTTTGAGAAGGTTATGTTTAAGGTGAATGAAACTGTGACGAAAGGGATCGAAGAAGGTGGAGATAGTCGTATTATCCTTCCGTCATGAGGAAATAATGGCTGCCGGATGTTGTGTGGTAAAACACACAACCCAACAAGAGAGCCTCGATTGAAGCAACCGCATCAAATTCAACCAGCCGAAGGAAAATTGGGAGTCCTGCTTCCTGGCTTTGGCGCTGTAGCTACGACCTTTATCGCAGGAGTAGAGTCAATAAGGCGAGGTTTAGCTGAGCCGTTTGGGAGCTTGACCCAGATGAATACTATTCGTTTGGGCAAGCGAACTGACGAGAGGACCCCACTGATCAAGGATTTTGTACCTCTTGCTGGACTTGAGGATCTAGTATTTGGGGCTTGGGATCCAATCTATGATGATGGTTATGAGAGCGCTCTTAAGGCGGGTGTGCTCAACAAGGATAGTCACCTTGAACCTGTCAGGGATTTCCTTTCCTCAATTCAGCCGATGAAGGCTTCCTTCAGCACCCAATATGTCAAGAAACTGGAAGGTCCTCATAAGAAGAGTGGAAATAAGAGGGAACAGGCTGAGGAACTCCGGCAGGATATCAGACGTTTCAAAGAAGAGAATGATTGTGATCGTTTGGTAATGATTTGGTGTGGCTCCACCGAGATTTTCCTGAGGCCTGGCCCAACGCACGAGACACTGGAATCCTTCGAGAAAGCGATGCAGGAGGATGACGAGTCGATTGCTCCGAGTATGCTTTATGCCTATGCAGCAATCATGGAGGGTGTGCCCTACGCAAACGGTGCCCCAAATTTGTCTGCAGATATTCCGGTGCTTGAGCAACTTGCGATTGAGAGAGGAGTCCCGATTGGTGGAAAGGACTTCAAGACCGGCCAGACCCTCATGAAGACAATCTTAGCTCCTGGTCTCAAGACTAGAATGTTGGGGCTATCAGGCTGGTTTAGTACGAATATTCTTGGAAATCGTGATGGTGAGGTTCTGGATGATCCAGAATCTTTTAAGACCAAGGAGGAGTCGAAGCTCAGTGTACTGGAGCAAATCCTTCAACCCGACATGTACCCTAAGCTATACGGGGATATGTATCATAAGGTAAGGATCAACTACTACCCACCCAGGGGAGACGATAAGGAGAGTTGGGACAATATCGACATCTTCGGATGGTTAGGTTATCCGATGCAGATAAAGATTGATTTTCTTTGCCGTGATTCGATACTCGCTGCTCCAATCGTGCTTGACTTAGCACTTTTCCTTGACTTGGCAATGCGTTCCGGACTAGATGGCATACAAGAGTGGCTCTCATTCTACTTCAAATCGCCACAGGTAGCTCCAGGTCTCTATCCAGAGCACGACATTTTTATTCAGCACTGGAAGCTTAAGAACACTCTCCGTTGGTTGATGAATGAGGACATGCTAACACACTTGGGCGTGGAGTATTACGACTAGCGCTGTGAGTGGACAGTTCATAGTCCTTGAAGGGGCAGATGGCGTTGGTAAAACAACTCAAACGGCTCTTTTGTCATCGTGGATGGAGTCCAAGGAGATTGAACATGTAGTCGCGCGTGAGCCGGGAGGAACACCGCTCGGTGAGGCTGTGCGGGACTTGATCCTCCGGGAAACGGATCTCCACATAGCACCCGAGCCAGAGTTACTCCTGATTTTGGCATCCAGGGCAGCTTTTGTTAGCGAGGTCGTAAAACCGGCATTGGCAGCTGGAAAAGTGGTTCTTGCGGATCGCTTCGCTCTCTCAACACTTGCCTACCAGGGTTACGGCAGAGGTCTCCTACTTGATGACGTTCGTGATGGACTGCGGATTGCCACCGGTGGACTTGAGCCAGACTTGTATATCATACTGGACATACCTATTGAGGAAAGTTCGGCCCGCCAAGCTGCAAGTGGCATCGAACTTGACCGGATAGAGCGTGAAGGGGATGGCTTTCTTCAGTCTGTACGCCAAGGGTATCTAGCACTAGGAGATTCAGAGTCCGGCGTTCGAGTCCTAAACGGCTCGGGCCCGCCAGAGGCCGTGCAGGATAGGGTACGTGAGCTTCTAATTAAGATCTTCCCAGAAACCTTCGGTGGTTCAGCTTTATGAAGCGAGGCGTATCTTGGAGGCCCTTCCATCTAACTTGATATGGGGAATGACACGTGAAGCGAAGCACCTTGACCGCAGTTGCCGTTGTAGCATCAGCAGTTGTGGTAGCTGGTTGGTTGCTCCAAGAGGGTGTGGGTCGCACAGATAACGCTTATCTGCGCGTTCGTGTACTTCAGGAAGTGATAGACAGGGTTGAGTCCAGCTTTGTCGACGAAGTCGAATATGATCGTCTGCATGAATCTGCGATTGATGGCCTATTTAGGGATTTAGGAGATCCTCACTCATCGCTTATCCCAGCAAGCTCCTATGAAAATCTTAGAATTCGGACTGAGGGTGAATATGGGGGGATCGGACTTGAGGTAGCCGATCGTAACGGATGGGTAACCGTAGTAAGTCCGATCCCGAATACACCCGGAGCACGAGCAGGTATCAGGGCGGGAGATCAGTTTTTTGAGATTGAAGGAGTACTTGCAGATACGATGGTCACTGATCAGGCTGTCGAAATGCTTCGTGGCCGTCCTGGAACAGAAGTCAGCGTTAAGATGATACGGCCGGGTGTTGATGAGCCGATCCCATTTACGGTCGAGCGCGCGGAGATCCAACTTAGGGCGGTCCCATTTGGCATGATGCTCGAGCATGGAATAGGGTATGTCCCGCTACAAACATTCCAAGCAGGGTCTGAGCGTGAGATTACCACAGTACTTGATTCTCTTCGAGAGGTTGAAGGCGCTCGTTCTCTGATTCTCGATCTTCGCGGGAATCCAGGCGGATTGTTGGACGCGGGTATCGCGGTCTCGGACCTTTTCTTAGATGTGGATCTTTCGATAGTAGAGACTCGAGGACGTGCTTCTGGCCAAAACGAAACATATTCTGCTAAGAAGCCTGATACGTATCCCAATCTTCCGATTGTGGTTCTTGTTGACCGTGCCAGTGCGTCAGCATCGGAGATCGTTGCGGGAGCATTACAAGATCATGATCGGGCGGTAATCGTCGGTCAACAAACATTCGGTAAGGGATCTGTACAAACCCTTTATCGCTTGACTGGAGGGGACGTACTCCGCTTGACAACAGCGCGGTGGTACACGCCAGTGGGGCGTTCTATCCATCGTGGCCCTCAGAGAGGAGTGGAGACGGACGGACAAAGCTTCGGTATCTCTGGAGAGCTTGTAACACCCGGTGATGTGTCGGAGCGCCCCGAGTTTTCTTCAATGGGTGGACGCCTGCTTTATGGTGGCGGAGGGATTACTCCTGATCTTTTCGTGGTATCTGAGACTTTATCAGCAGAAGAAACTGAGGCGGTTGGTAGGGTATTTCGTCAGGCGAGTGCCTTCAACATAGCCCTCTTCAACTACGCAGTGTCATATATTCATGATCATCCTGAACTTGAAGTTGGTTACACTCTAAGTGATGAGGACCTCGATATCTTTTTTGATACGCTTCAAGAGTCGGCCGCTGAAGTTGATGAAGCTGCTTTCATTGCCGGTGCCCGTTTTATTCGGTATCACCTTGAGAGAGAAATTGCTCTACAGGCATGGGGTGACTCCGGAGTATTCGAGCAATCCCGAAAGTACGATGAAGAGCTGGTATCTGCCCTGGAACTGTTGCGTGGTATTTCGACCCAAGATGATCTCATTGAGGCGGTAGAGCAGGCCCGTCAAAGTCGGAAGCCTTGATTTCAAGGCGGTATGGCGGAGGAAATTATCTCACCACACTATCCCTGGGATTGAGCCAGACTCTGTCATTCAACCCATGTCCAATTACTTGACTGATTAATGAGTGCGGTAGAAGTCCTACGAGGCGATGTCGTGGAAGCACAACATATTGTCCACGTTGTGGTTGCTGATGCCCATGGGAGAGTGGTTGCCAGGGTGGGTAACGGAGACGGGCTAACTTATTATAGATCTGCAGCAAAGCCCCTCCAGGCGCTTCCGCTTGTGGAGGAGGGGCTAGTCAGAAAATTCGGAATTTCTCTTCCCGAGCTTGCTCTTTGCTGTGCCTCACATGAGGGCGAACCTGAACATGTTGCAACGGCCCGGTCGATTCTTTCCAAGATCGGCGTAGATGAGGCGCTAATCCGGTGTGGTTCTCACCTTCCATTTGGTGCTGATGCTAGCCAGGAACTCTTAATGTTTGGTGGCCAACCTATGCCGATCCATAACAACTGTTCAGGTAAGCATGCAGGAATGCTGGCACTAGCAGTAGGTATGGGATGGGATCCGGTAGACTACCATCTACCCGGTCCCCCCGTGCAGGATCGTATGTTGCGGGAGATTCTCAGGTGGACGGGGCTTGGTGAAGCTGAAGTGGCTACAGGAGTGGATGGATGCGGCGTGGTCTGTTTTGCTGTTCCTTTATTCCAGATTGCTAGGTCATTCGCGCGGTTCTCTGTCGCAGCGGCTGATAATGAGGGCCCTGCGGAGATCGTTCGTGCAATGACCACACATCCTTTCATGGTTGGTGGGACGGGACGGGCATGCACCCAAGTTATGGAAGCTGCGGCAGGTAAAGCTTTTGTGAAACTCGGAGCAGAGGGGACATATATTGGAGGGATTCCAGCTTCAGGGCTCGGTTTTGCGATCAAAGTTGAAGACGGAGGACGCCGGGCAGTTGAGGTAGCTCTTGTGAAGGTTCTTGAGGAGCTTGGTGTTCTTACAGAAACAGCCGTCACCGCGATCAGCCACCACGGTAATCCGATAGTGTATAATACTCGGGGTGAAGCAGTTGGTGAGATCAGGCCGGCTTTTCATCTGGAGTTTTAGTTGCCATGAGCCAGCATTTGCAACCATCAGTCGAGATGCTGGTGCATCTTAGTGCCGTGATTGCCAGTCGACAGACCGACGAACTCTCAAAGCACTTCAACTTGATAGCCACTCGAGCAGATGCTGTCCAAGTTGAAGAGGTAATCCTTCAAAGCTACCTCTTTCTTGGCTATCCCATAGCGTTAAACGTGATGGCTCTATGGCGTGAAAAAATTGGACCGAACACTTCTATAAGATCACTAGAAAACCACGACACTTGGGCAGTTCGTGGACAGGAGGTTTGCGGTGCTGTTTATGCCGGTCAATACGCTGAGCTCCGCGCACATATACGCAGGCTTCATCCGGACTTGGAGCAATGGATGATCCAAGAGGGATACGGAAAAGTCCTAGGGCGTTCGGGGCTTTCACTGGTGGATCGCGAACTATGCATCGTTGCGCTCCTGGCGGGATTAGACGTCCCAAAGCAACTCTATTCTCACCTCCGAGGTGCACTCAACGTTGGAGCGCACGTCTGGCAAGTCTCACAGGCGCTCGAGATCGGACTCGGATATGCTGAGGATGATGTTGCTGCTCGTGGCTGGAAAACTTGGAAAACCCTCGAATCGCGTGCTGCTGTGAGTGGGTGAATCGTGTTTATAGATCATGCAGTAATCGAAGTGAAAGCGGGCACAGGTGGCTCTGGATCGGACGCTTTCCGCCGCGAAAAGGGAGTCCCGCGTGGTGGGCCTGCTGGTGGAGATGGTGGGAAGGGTGGGGACGTTCTGCTAGAGGCGGATGTGCAGCTTACGACATTGCTCGATTATTCATATCGACGGCACTATAAAGCGGATCGAGGGAAGCACGGCGGAGGAAAAAACTGCACAGGTCGGTCCGGTGAAGATCTGATCCTGAAAGTTCCGAGGGGGACGGTAGTTTTCGACGTTGATTCAGGAGATCCCTTGGGCGAACTCTTAGAAGACGGCGAGCATCTGATAATTGCGTCTGGCGGGCGAGGGGGTCGTGGCAATACCCATTTCAAGACAGCAACACGCCAGGCTCCACGCCATTGGGAGGTTGGTGAAGATGGTGAGGAATGCCGGATTCGGCTTGAACTCAAGCTGATTGCAGATGTGGGACTGGTCGGTGAGCCAAATGCGGGGAAATCCACATTCTTGGCGACGGTCACCGATGCAAGACCGAAGGTTGCCGACTACCCGTTCACCACGTTGGAGCCGAATCTCGGTGTTGTAAGACTCCGTGATTTCCAGTCATTTGTGATTGCGGATATTCCTGGAATTATAGAAGGAGCACATCAGGGAAAGGGCTTAGGCCATAAGTTTCTGCGCCATATTGAACGGACCCGAACTCTCGCTCTGATGATTCCAGTGGATACGGAGAACATTCAACAAGCATTCCAGGCCCTGAGAGCTGAACTCGAAGCCTATTCTCCAGACCTCGCGACAGCTCCGTTCTGTGTAGTACTAACGAAGATTGACCTTCTTCCTCCAGATGCTGAGTTGCCGAAGTTTCAGGCCCAAGGTGCTTGGGCAGTTTTCGAGGTCTCATCGTCAACTAACAGAGGGTTAGATGATGTCTTGATAGCCCTCTGGAAGGCGAGTCGTCCCTCTGAGGAACCAACGGGTGACGGGGGCGACCAAGCATGGGCGCCCTGAATAAGGTTACGGTCTCATCCATTTACGTGCACGCACCATTTTGTTCAAAACGTTGTTTCTATTGTGATTTTGCTGTAGAGGTAAATTCCTCCGACAATCTCAGTGCCTGGACAAGAGCACTTTCGGGTGAACTGACAGCAGTCGAACGAGAAGGTGTCTTCGCTATGTCTGAGGCAATAAAAACCCTATACGTGGGAGGTGGTACCCCATCCCTGCTTGGCCCTCAAGCGATGAAAGGCCTTGCAGAAGTAATTGGATATAGCCGGCTCGAAGATCCTGAGCTTGAGTGGACTGCCGAGGCCAACCCTGAGACTGTCACGCATGATTTAGTTGAAAGTTGGTACAATACCGGTGTTAATCGGATGAGCCTGGGTGTACAAAGCTTTGATACACAGGTACTCACCTGGATGGGGCGCTTGCACGGTCCAGACGGCGCATTCCAGGCGGTCAATGCAATAAAGGAAGTAGGGATCTGTAATCTCAGCGTTGATCTAATTTTTGGGTTGCCGCCTCGACTAAAGCGGTGTTGGCGCACTGATTTGTTCAAGGTGTTAGAACTAGACGTTCCACATATCAGTTTGTACGGACTCAGCATAGAGCCTGACACCCCATTAGGTCGATCAGTCAGAGACGGTAGTGAGTTCCCTGTTGATGAAGGGCAATACAGGGATGAATACCTGACTGCCGTAGAGTTATTAAGAGCTGCTGGATATCAACATTATGAAGTCTCCAGCTTCAGCCACCCAGGGTTTGCATCAAGACATAGCTCTGCATACTGGGATGGAAGTCCTTATTTGGGCTTGGGCAACTCTGCCCACAGTTACTCGGAATCCTACCGCCGCTGGAATGTCAGAGATTGGGGTGCATATAAGGCCTTGGCCACAGGGACAGGGATCACTTGGGGGGAAGGTGAGCACCTTGATCTAGCCTCTAGATCTCTAGAGCGATTGTGGCTGGGTCTGCGAACAGCGTCAGGGCTGCGGCTAGAGGATCTAGATGACCCACAGCGGGCGATCCTCGAGTCCTGGGTGCAGGAAGGTTGGAGCGTGCTTGAGGATGGAAGAGTGCGCCTTACTGCGGAGGGTTGGCTTCTGTTGGACCGACTCACTTTGGAGCTTGATGGTGCTCCGGTGGGTTGACGCTGGAATCAACCACACTCGATCTTCGACTATGACTGTTTTGGAAAGGGCAGAGTTTACCGGTGCCGAGCTCACTGAACGTGAACGGCAGGTCTTGGAGGCGGTGGTGCGTGCTTATGTAGAGACCGCTGAACCGATTGGTAGTGCAACGGTCTCTCGGAACTTTAATCTAGGTATCTCATCTGCTACGGTCCGAAGCACCATGGGTGATCTTGAGGATAAGGGATATCTCTTCCACCCTCATACTTCTGCAGGACGCATACCTACAGACCTTGCCTATCGGTTTTTCGTTGACCGGCTCATGGCACCGCAGAGACTTACCGGCACAGAAAGAACGAATCTTCGACGCGAACTAGATGGAACTAGTACCTCCGTTGTCGACCGACTCATGATGAAAGCAACACGTGCGTTGAGCTTTGTCTCGAACGAACTCGGTGTAGCAATCGCTCCTCGCTTGGAAACGGCAGTTCTAGAGAAGATCGAGCTGATACAGGTCTCTTCAAGCCGGGTATTGTTTGTAGCAACGATTCGAGGTGGAGTGGTGCGAACGGTCTATGTGGACTTTCCGCTAGAGGTGCCCCAGAAAACTCTTGTTACTGTCACAGTTGCCATGAATGAGCGCCTGGCCGGGCTCACTCTCCAAGAGATTCGCCATACACTTCCCGAGAGGATGCGGGATTCTCATTCGGGAGAGTTCGGCGCAGCTGAGTTCATGAACATCTTTGTGCAGTCGGGGGCAAAACTTTTCGATCTGCAAGAGCTAGATAGAACAAGTATCCTTTTGGGGCATACGAGTGTTCTCGCGTCACAACCGGAGTTCGAGGCACGTGACCAGTTAACTAACCTGATTGAACTCACTGAAAGACGGGACCTTCTCGCAGACACCATGGGTAAACGCGAGCACAGAGGTCAGATTATGATCACGATCGGTGGGGAGAATGATAGGAATGAGCTCGCTGACTTCACGCTAGTGACTTCTGAGTACCAGGCAGGTGATCTTACAGGAGTAATTGGAGTCATTGGCCCGACCCGTATGCCTTATGAGAAGGTAGTGACGATCGTTGACTACACTTCGACGCTTATCACCCGGATGCTCCAAAGCTGATCCAAGTCTACTACCGCACTATATATCTCCAACAGTTTTCTGATGGCTGATTACTACGAATTACTTGGCTTGTCGCGTGATGCGGACCTCGAGGAAATCAAAAAGAGGTACCGTAAGCTTGCGTTTAAATATCATCCTGATCGGAATGAAGGTTCTAAGGAAGCTGAGGAGCTATTCAAGCAAGTCACGAAAGCTTATGAAGTTCTTCGTGATCCTGAAAAACGGTCGACGTATGACCGCTTTGGCGAACAAGGCCTTAGGGGCTCCGCTGATTCTGGTGGCAGGGGAGGTTTCGATCCTGCTGATCCACGAGCGATCTTCGAGCAGGTGTTCGGAGCTGGTGGTTTTTCAGGATTTGAAGATCTCTTTGGAGCAGGTGGTGCGCGGACACAACGAACTGCATCTCGTAAAGGAAAGACCATACGGATACAGGTATCTCTTACACTTCCGGAGGTTGCACACGGAGTAAAGAGAACTTTGCGTGTTTCAATCCTGGGGGAATGCGAGCCGTGTGGGGGGTCAGGTGCGAAATCTGGGACGCAGCCGGTGGTTTGTCCCGGTTGTGGTGGGGCAGGAGAAAAACGGCATGCGCAGCGGTCAGTTCTTGGACAGTTCGTGAGTGGTGATCCAGGAGCTGTGTAGTGCTTGTCGCGGTGAAGGACGAACCCGAGGTTATGAGGAAATAGAAATAGAGGTGCCGGCTGGGGTGACAGCGGAGAATTTCCTCACGCTCAGAGGACGTGGAAATGTTGGGCCGAGGGGAGGGCCTCGAGGAGATATCGCAGTACTTATTGAGATTGAAGACGATCCACGATTCTCACGCGATGGATCAGATATTTTCCATGAACTCCCAATAACCTTTAGTCAGGCTGCGCTCGGGGACGAAGTCCGAGTGCCTACGATCGAGGGTACTGCTCAAGTGACGATTCCTGCCGGAATACAGAGTGGAGACCACCTTAATCTTAAGGAACTTGGCCTACCTGATCTCAATGGGCATGTCCGAGGAGATCAGATTATTAGGGTGGCAGTGTGGACGCCGACGGACCTCAACAGCCAACAGGAAGAGGCTCTAGGGAACTTGCGCGGTGTTGAAGCACTCGCGCCGGAGCAGATCCGTCGTCGAACACATAGGGGATTCTGGTCTCGAGTGAAGGAGGCGTTCACGGGAGGATGAAGTACCCGAAACTTCGGTGGCTGGAAGTAGGGATTCGTACACCGGTGACGGATAACGAGGCTTCGATTTTGGTGGATATATTAGTGCAGATGTGTGGTCGGGGCGTGCTTGAACGCGACGGTTGGCTCTACACGTACTTTGAAGAACCCGATGAGCTATCTGGCTTTATAGAGCTTTTAAGGTCTCGTATCAGCTCTGCTATCGGCAATGAAGAAATCCACTTAGTAACTCGTTGGCAGGCAAATGAAGACTGGTCTGAGAAATGGAAACGCGGACTCGGCCCCAAAAGGATCACGGACACTATTGTGGTGTGTCCATCGTGGGTGCAATTCCATCCCGAACCTGACGATATCGTGATCGTGATTGACCCCGGCATGGCTTTTGGAACTGCTGAACACGGTACAACTCGTGGAAGCTTGAGGCTCCTCGCCTCAGCTCTCCAGGTTGATGACCGAATACTAGATGTTGGCTCAGGATCTGGGATATTAGCGATTGCAGCAGCGGCACTAGGTGCGAGTGAAGCTATCGCAATTGAGGGAGATTCTGCGTCATTTGAAGCCCTCCAAAAGAAGAGGAGTGGGCTGACACCCATAGTCTTCAAGCAATGGGACCCGTTGATGGTATCGTCGCTAACATAGAGACCAACGTTCTGCGCCCGTTTCTCCCTATTTTCCGTAATGCACTAATTGAAGGCGGGTGGTTAGTTCTGTCAGGTATTCTCTCAATGGAATGGCCTCGTTTTCTCGAGAATACAAGGACTGAAGGGTTTAGGTGCGTTGAAGTCGACCGTGACGGCGAATGGACAAGTGGGTTATTCAGGAGTGTTTGAGACACTCTACGTAGCTAGTAGCCTATGTTGGAGCCTATGAATGTAAGAAAAGCAGCTCTTCAAGACTGGCTCTTCTCAATATAGAAATCCCGCCGGACACGGTGATCAATCCTACCATTGCGCTCCATTCCAACCAACCACAAGATCGGTTGGGCGGGTGACTACGCCTGCTAATCCCTCTATTTAGAAGTTCGCTTTATGGCTGATAATGAGTGTCTCTTCTGCAAGATTGTCGTTGGGGATGTTCCGGCGGATATCGTGTATGAAGATGATGAAGTGCTTGCATTTCGTGACATTAATCCTCAGGCACCCATCCATGTTCTAGTAATTCCCAAACAGCATTTGGACTCACTTGCATCAGTCGCTGATGAGAACCGTAACCTTATGGGACACATCATGCTTACCGCTAAAGAGATTGCTAGAGATGAAGGCCTGTCCCACAGTGGTTATCGAACTGTGATAAATGTAGGGGCAGATGGTGGTCAGACTGTTAATCACCTACACCTACACCTACTTGGTGGCCGGGCGCTCCGGTGGCCACCAGGATGAGAGTGGTTTCCTCTGGTTGACTCGGTACGTTACTAGGATCGCTGTTTTGGTTGGCCTAATAAAACCCAAGTGAAGGGAAGAGTGACCCGTGTCTCACGAACTGAAGAACCGATTGAGGTCTGACCTTATATCTGCAAGGAAAGACCGCGATAAGCTTCGCACGCTTGTCCTTTCGACCATCTTAGCCGATGTCCATAACAGGGAAATAGAACTGGGGGCAGAGCTGAGTGATGACCAAACTGTCAAGGTGCTCTCAAGAGGTATCAAGCAGCGGAAGGATGCCGCGTCTCAAATGCGTGCTGCTGGTCGTGATGAGCTTGCCAGCGTAGAAGAAGCTCAGCTTACAGTCTTGAGTGAATATCTCCCAGAAGGTATGTCAGAAGATGAGGTTAGAGCGTTGGTGCGGGCTGCAATTGAGGACGGTGTAGACCAAATGGGGATGTTGATGGGTCGGGTCATGCCGCAAATCGGAGGCCGATATGATGGTAAAGAAGCAAATCGGATAGTGCGTGAAGAACTTGGCCGGTGAACTTGATTCACAAATCCAAACCAGAGTCAGGGCAAGGTTACAGGGGTGAGTGAGCAAAGAAGAGTCCCTCTGTCACGTTCTGTGCTACAGGTTCAGAAGGGTACAAGCGTGCGGGTTCGTACAACCGGAATTCGGGGTAAAGTGATTGAGGTCAGTCGTGATCGTGTGATTCTTGAAGCGGGGGAACTCAAGCTAGATATGGCTCTTTCAGAAATCGAAGCTATCACTGCTCGGTCTGAGGGTATCCAAAGTGATCAAGATAGGGGATGGCAGGGACCCGAGTTGGGAACCACCAAACTTGAAGTCGACCTCCATGGAATGCGGGTGAATCAGGTGGAGCTTGAACTTTCGAGAGCATTGGATGACGCAGTTTTGGAGGATCTAGCTGAGATCCGCGTTATTCACGGCAAAGGTACAGGAGCACTCCGCAAACGTGTGGCTGAGATACTTGAAAAAGACTTACGTGTAGTGGACACCCGCATGGGTTATCCCTACGAAGGCGGAGCGGGTGTCACAATTGTGATGTTCGGCGGAGAACCATGATTCCCGATGAAATAGTCGAAGAAATTCGCGCCCGCGCCGATATTGTTGATGTCATTGGCGAATTTGTAGCGTTGAAGAAAGCCGGCAAGGAATTCAAAGCGAATTGCCCGTTCCATGAGGAACGCACTCCAAGCTTTCATGTTGTTCCTGACAAGGGCTTCTTCAAGTGTTTTGGATGTGGCCAGTCGGGCGATGTGTTCAAGTTCTTGATGGAACACCAGGGTATGGACTTTGTGGAGGCTGTAAAACACGTAGCCGGGCGAGCTGGGGTCGAAGTACGTGAGGTAAAGAGGTCTGCCGAAGCGGACGACCCGAATCGTCCTCTATACGCCATCAACGCGTTTGCACAGGACTGGTTTCGAGAGTGTCTCACAGACCCTGATGGTGGTGCGGCGGCCCGAACCTACATAGAAGGGCGAGGGATCAGTCCAGAAGTAGCAGAACGATTTGGTGTGGGGTATGCCCCAGATGATTGGGAGGCATTGCGCAGTGCTGCAGGGAAGCACGGACTAGAAGACGACCTCATGCTGGAGGTGGGTCTCCTTAATACCAGTGATCGCAAGAAAGACCCGTACGATCGTTTTCGGGGTCGTATCATGTTTCCCATCGAAAGCGTTTCGGGTCGGGTCATCGCGTTCGGCGGAAGAGATTTTGAGTCAGATCAAGCAGGCGCACCCAAGTATCTCAATTCTCCAGAGACGCGGATCTACAGGAAAGGTGAAAATCTATACGGACTGTCGTGGGCTCGGCACGCCGTCCGCCGTGAAGAGTGTGCACTATTGGTTGAAGGGTACATGGACGTGGTCTCACTTGCAGCCCATGGTTTCAATCACACAGTCGCGTCTCTGGGAACCGCTCTGACGCCCGAGCAGGCAAGACTTTTGGCACGCTACACAAAGCGCGCACTGATACTCTTTGACTCAGATGCTGCCGGGCTCCGGGCCACATTCAAGGCTGGGGACACCCTTCTAGAAGCCGGACTCCATCCAGGAGTAGTGACTTTGCCACCGGGTGAGGACCCAGATACGGTTGTGAGAAATCAAGGTCCGGAAGCTCTGGGTGAATACCTGGATCAGGCAGTCGATGTTCTCGATCGTAAGCTTCAGATCCTGGAAGAGAGAGACTATTTCTCCTCTATCGGGGGGAAGAGGTCCGCGCTTGATCGCCTGTTACCCACTATCCGATGCGCAGCGGATGCTGCCCTTCGGGACATCTATGTGACCAAGGTTGCAGGCAAGACAGGAGTCCGTAGAGAGACTCTCGAAGAAGAGTTGAAGAAGCAGCGCCCACGCGTCGCAAAGACAACCAAAGCCTTTAAATCTGGGAAAGATCCTACCAAGCTCTTACCCTTAGTGCCAAAGGCTGCTGTAGAACGGCAGGTTCTCCTCATGATGACGAAAGGCCCCGAGTGGGTGGAACGAGCTACGGAATTGATCTCACCGGAGGACTTTGACGATCAGTCGTACCGCACCATCTTTCACGCTCTTCTTGATAACCCTGAACTGCGTGTCGTACCCGCGTCTATGGACGCTCTAGCTGCTCAGAAATTTGAGGAGATTCTGTCGGATCCGATAGAGATCAATCACGGGCTGGAAGTATTCAGGAAGTCCGTGGATCGGATTCGTGCAGAGGTAGTTTACCGACACGTCAAAGATATCCAGCATCAGATGGAATTGACACAGGATGAAGATGAGAAATTAGAGCTTCTTAAGACACTGAAAGAGTGGACTAAAGAAGTGCGTGACCTGGATCCGACAATTCTGCAAAGACACAGTGCGTCGGTGGGCGATACAACCTAAGAGAGCGGAGCACATGACGGAGCAAGATCGCAACAACCTTGTAGAGCTTCAACGAATTGACCTTAAGATCGTTGCGGCACAACAGCGGATAAGGGAATTCGATCCGTTACTTGATGAGGTTGAGCAACCAGCGCTGGTGTTGGAGAGTGATGCCGAGAAGACGCGAGCTCGACTCAAGGAAATGAACCTAGAAGAACGTCAACTGGAGCTTAGCGTAGCGGAGAAACGCGAACGCCAGAAAAAATTAGATGAACGATCGGGGTCAGTAAGAAATCTCCGAGAAGAAGCAGCGGTCAGTGCAGAGCTCGAGATGGTGAAACGAGCGTTGCAGAATGATGAGCAGGAGGCACTATCGATACTTGATCAGATCCGGAAAATGGAGGGTCGTCTAGAGGAATTAGATGAGGCGATAACTGAGGCTCGGGCGTTCGTTGGTCCGCGATTAGAGGAATTGAAATCTGGACGTGGCACGGCTGAGAAAGAACTTGATGCAATGGAACAGGACAGGGAGAACTTCGTTGATGCAATGGATGCTATGGAGCTCAGGTTATATGAAGGCATCAGGCGAGGTGGAAGGGTTACTGCAGTTGCGGCTCTGACTGAAGATGGTGCCTGTAGTCATTGTTTTGGGATTGTTCCTCCTCAACTTCAGAATGAAATTAGACATGGAAAGGCTCTGATCCGGTGTGAAGGATGTGGAGTTATTCTCACCGTGACTGAGCACGGAGACGAGCTAGCGGGAGTGATGGAAGCCGAGGAGCCAGCTGAGGAAGAAGCTGCTGAGGAGCCAGCTGAGGAAGAAGCTGCTGTATCCCAAGAAGTCTCTGGAGACACAATAGATGAGGATCAGGTAGACGAGTGACGAGTGGTGGGCCTTGCGGAGGAGAGTCCGGTGGCCTGGGTCCAGGAAATTATTTATCGGAGCGCCAGTGGGTCATCTCTGAACAACCTGATTCGGAGACCGTTCAATCTCTCATTGATGAGCTGCGATTACCCGAACCGGTCTGTGCACTTTTAGCTGTCCGAGGATTAACACCCCCGGAAAAAGCAAAGCATTTCTTACGACCGGACCTCAGTCAACTCCACGACCCTGCGACTCTGGCAGATGCGGAGATCGCTGCTGAGAGGATTGTTGGGTCAATTGATTCTCATCAAACAATTCTTGTGCATGGAGATTACGATGTTGATGGAATAAGTGCAGCGGCACTTATGACTCGCTGGTTAGCTTCTTTGGGTGGGAAGGTGGTTCCTTTCGTGCCCCACAGACTCAGAGATGGTTATGACTTCGGAGCTGCAGGGTTGCAGGCAGCGCGCGATGTGGGAGCCGAACTAATCATTACTGCTGACTGCGGCACTGCTGCACACCGGACGGTGGAAGCTGCTCGTGCAGCAGGGATTGATGTAATCATCACTGATCATCATACGGTTTCTGACTCACTTCCTAATGCGACCGCAGTGGTAAACCCATTAAGACCAGATTGTACGTATCCAAACAAGGGACTTTGTGGTACTGCACTGGCTTATAAGATCTGTGAATTAGTGGCGACAGCAGCTGGCAAGGACCCCAAACCGCTCGTCGAATACCTTGACCTAGTTGCTCTCGCCACGGTGGCAGACATGGTTCCTCTGTGCGGAGAAAACCGGAGTTTAGTACACTTCGGTCTGCGCCGTTTCGCCCATACTATCGTTCCTGGGATACGAGCCCTCCTCGATGTCACAGATATTTCGAGCCAGGACATCACAGAAAGAGAGATCGGCTTTGTAATTGCACCAAGGATTAATTCTGCTGGTCGGGTTGGTGAGACTACAGACGCCCTCCAGCTTCTGCTAACTGACGATCCTTCTGAAGCTCTTTTACTAGCAAGAAAACTTGATCAGACCAATCAGGAACGGAGAGCAGAAGATCAGCGGACTTTTGACGAAGCTCTAGAGATACTCGAACGTGATTATGATCTGAGTCGTGAAATGGGCGTTGTTCTGGCTAACGATGGGTGGCATCCTGGAGTGATTGGTATTGTTGCTACCAGGATCGTGGAAAAGATCCAGCGCCCAGTTCTAATAATTGCCCTAGATGGAGAAAGAGGTCGCGGAAGCGGGCGCTCAATTGCTGGATTCAACCTCTTTGAGGCGTTGAAGGAATGTTCGGAGCACTTAATCCGTTTCGGTGGCCATAAGCAAGCCGCGGGAATGGATGTGACTCGGGAAGCTCTGCCTGATTTGCGCGAGGCCTTCAACATTGCTGCTAACCGGCAGTTCTCCATGGATGAACTACACTCCGAATTGTTCGTGGACCTTGAAATAAGTCTCGCTTCGATAGACCTAAAGCTAATTCATTGGCTTAAATACTTGGGCCCACATGGTATAGGTAACACTTCTCCGGTCTTTATTATCCGTGAGGTGGCGTTTGAGCAAACCAAGATTGTCGGTACCAATCACATCAAGACGACGTTGATTGGGAATGGTGGCACTATGGAGGCGATCGGCTTTGGTTTGGCTGACAGGCATTCACCTGACAACCTTTCCCACGGTCTATACGACATTGCAGTTCAGCTTGAGCGAAATGAATTCAGGGGAAAGGTCAGTGTGCAGGCTCGCCTTCTCGAAATCAGAGTGCATAGGAAAGACAATTGAGGATTATTTCGGGATGTTGGAAGGGGCGACGCTTGGGCTCCCTGGGGGGGACTAGCGTTAGGCCTACGGCCGATAGGGTTAGAGAGGCATGGATGTCGGCAATGGGTGGAAATATGGATAAAATCACCGTACTTGACCTTTTCTCAGGCTCCGGTGCACTTGGACTGGAAGCGCTAAGTCGAGGGGCTTCATCTGCAGTTTTTGTTGAGCAAAACCGAGGCGCTCTTCGCATTGTCCGAGCCAACATCAAATTGCTTGATGCCTCGGATAAGTGCATGGTTGTAGAGGATGACGTGTTCCATTATTTGGATGGTAACCATAAGGTTTTCGATGTTGCTCTTGCGGATCCACCCTACGGGACTGCAGCGTCAGACAAGCTAGTTTCTTTTTTTCTTAAAAGACCCTTTGCGCGTGAGCTTTGGTTGGAGCATCGTTGGCGGGAAGAGTTAGATACGACTGATGTCGCGCGTACGAGGCGTTACGGCGATACTGCAGTCACGACTTTTACTACTTGATCATGAGCCCACACAGACCTGTCATCGCAATTTACCCAGGCTCTTTTGATCCGATCACTAAGGGTCACGAGGACCTTGTACGACGCACCCTCCGTGTTACGGACCGACTAGTAATTGCTGTTAGCAGTACTTCTACGGAAAGCAAAGAACACTTGTTTGATGTAAACGAGCGTGTAGAACTCATCCAGGAAATTTTTGCTAAGAATGACCATGTTGAAGTCAGTAGATTCGATGGGTTACTTGTCGATTTTGCTCGTGACCTAGGTGCTCAGGTGGTTATTCGAGGACTGCGGGCTGTGTCCGACTTCGATTACGAGCTTCAAATGGCGCAGATGAACCAAGAACTTGGCCCAGAGATTGAGACACTGTTTCTTGTGCCTGAGGTAGAGTACTCCTTTCTGTCAGCTTCACTCGTTCGGGAAGTCGCGTCACTCGGTGGTGATGTGTCGAGATTCGTTTCTGCTGTAGTTCTCCGACGTCTCAAGGAAAAGATAGGTTAGTGACGAGCCTTCTGCTGCTGGGTGGGTGTTCCCAGGCTTATTGTTTTTCTGGTATTGGTCTATATGGTCAGCCAGTTATGCTAGTTGGTATGAGAGGGACTCAACGTAAATCCCCGTCGGTGCAAAACTTCTGTGGGTTTTAAGGTCTTAGAGAGGGGTGACGTAACACTCATTGAGATCGGAGGTGAGTTGATCGTAGGAAACCGACAATTACTCAAGGAGCAGGTGCTTGAGCAATTGGAGCGAGGAGGTCGTAAGTTCATAGTCGACTTCTCAAATACGGATTATATCGATTCATCTGGCCTCGGAGTCCTAGTGACACTCTCGAAGAAGATTCGAGAACAGGGAGGAGAGCTTAGCCTTGCTAGCCTTAGCAAAGATCTTCGAGCCCTCTTCGAATTAACCAAATTAGACACTCTTTTCCTTTTCTCCGATTAAGAACGAGTTCGATGTACGCTGGGACGAACCCACTGCTCTTCTAGTTGGTGACTGAGGCTCTTTAACCTCGGACATTATGGATCCCAACTTAGGTCGACCAAAGCGCTCGCTGAGCCAAAACTTCCTGGTCGATGTCAATATCCAGAAGAAGATTGTGGCGGCCTTGAGCGCTGATGCTACCGAGGTGGTGGTGGAGGTGGGACCAGGACGTGGTGCACTTACCCAGCATCTTGTGGGTGCGGTCTCTAAGCTTGTCCTGATAGAACTTGATCATGATCTAGCGGCGATGTGGTCTGAAAAATACAGAGACCGTGATGATGTGACTGTCCTCCAGGGAGATGTGCTAACGATTCCTTTCTGGGAATCAGTTGAAGATCCTTCTCAAGTTCATGTCATAGGAAATATTCCCTACAATATCACCTCTCCCATCATCTTTCGCCTCCTGGAGCGTCCACGTCCTAAGAGCATTTTATTGACTATCCAGAAGGAGGTAGCGCAGCGAATCACAGCTCCTGTGGGGTCAAAGGAATATGGGGCCTTGTCTGTAGGAGTTCGAAGCATAGCGAGTGCGGAAATACTTTTCGGAATCGGTAGGCATGCGTTCAAACCTAAGCCAGGGGTCGATTCTTCCGTGATTCGAATTGTTCCGGTTCGCCCTGAGCCTCTTTCACTCGAAGAAGAGTTGAGCCTGCGCAGGCTCGTGCGATCAGTTTTCCAATGGCGAAGAAAGCAACTCAAGAAAACCTTGAGGGATCATGAAGCACTCAACATCTCGCCAGAGCTAATTGAAGAGGCAGCTGAACGCGCCGAGATAGACCTCACAGACCGCCCAGAACGCCTGTCTCCCGAGGCATTCCTACGACTTTCCGGGACATTGCCGTAATCCATACCTGCCCGTACTTTCTTGTGAATCTTTTCACAAGCGGCTGCCTACCCCGCGAGCTGCCTGGTTCGGTCCTTTGTCTAAACGCATATCCGATTCAACTGTTCGCCGACTCTCGCACTATTTGCGAGTGCTAGAGCTGATTCAGGATGATGGTGGAGTGACGGTTTCAAGTGAGCAACTTGCAAGGCGCGGGCACACCACCGCAGCTCAGGTCAGAAAAGATCTTTCTCACTTCGGTTCCTTTGGTAAGCGCGGACTCGGCTACAGTGTAGATGAGTTAAGGGATCGTCTAAGGATAATCCTCGGCCTAGACCGAGTGTGGCGAGTAATTCTAGTCGGTGCAGGACGTATTGGTTCTGCATTGTTTGAGTATCCCGATTTCAAGAAGCGAGGATATGATTGCGTAGCTGTTGTCGACAGCGATCCTGCAAAAATTGGCGAAAAATGGGGTGAACGAGTGATCCGGCCAGCTGAAGAACTAGAGTCACTCATCAAGGAATTACACGCCGCTTTAGTGATCCTCGCTGTCCCGGCTTCAGCTGCTCAATTGGTCGCAGAGCGCTCCGTAAATGCTGGAGTCAGAGGGATTCTCAATTTTGCTCCCGTGCAGATCCAAGTCCCGGAAGATATCCCGGTTGAAAACGTGAATCTTGTGATGGAGCTCGAAGCTCTTTCGTTCCAGATAACCCGAGCCTTGACGCCTTGAAACACAGACCACATGAAGGCAGGTGAAAGTAGAGGGTTGCCAGTCAGGCTGATACCTTTTAATCTGGAGCTAAGGCAATTATTGACCGCCGTGGCCACCTTATGCCTACGAGCAGAGAGATCTGGGGATATCATGACAGAGTGGATTTCAAATTTACCTCTCAGTAGGGAAATCTCAGTAGGTTCTATTAGAATCCACGCTATTGAGTCCGGTATCCAGTGGCTTGATGGAGGCGCCATGTTTGGTGTAGTGCCTAAGCCTCTCTGGCAACGCCGAATTCCTTCTAATGACCAGAATCGCATTCCCCTCGCGCTGCGGTGTCTAGTCATAGAATCACCCGACGAACTTGTGCTGGTGGATACTGGGATCGGCAATAAGGAGAGCAAGAAATTTCACGAGCTCTATGGCGTAGAGAATTCCGGGAATCCAACTCGTTTGGAGGATGGCATAAAAGCCGCAGGGTTCATGCCAGACGATATAGGAATTGTATTGTGTACACATCTACACTTCGATCACGCGGGCGGTAACACATTCCAAGATTCCGAGGGTAGCATTCGACCAGCTTTCCAAAACGCTCGTTATGTTGTACAGCGTGGTGAGTTTGATTTCGCTCACAGTGGGAACGAACGAATACGGGCAAGTTATCTGCGACAGAACTTTGACCCCATAGAAGAAGCCGGCCTTTGGGATTTTGTTGAGGGTGCAACCGAAGTTATCCCAGGTGTAAGAGTGCTACCGACACCCGGACATACTCCATTCCATCAGTCAGTTGTGATCGAGAGCGATGGAGAAACCGCGTGTTTTCTTGCGGATGTATGTCCGACGGCAGCACACATCCCGCTTCCGTGGATCATGGGTTATGACCTTGAGCCGCTTGTTACACTTGAGTCAAAGCGGAAGCTTTGGGCTTTAGCACGTGACCAAGAATGGCTGCTTATCTTCGAACATGATCTACTTATACCATGGGGTCGTCTCGATATTGATTCGAAACGACCTCGACTAAAGAACAGCTAGGATAGCTTGGACTGGATGTTCTTCCAAAGGACCCCCATGACATGATGGATCATCTTCGAGTGAGTGACCCAGATATTCTTGATGCAATTATCTCGGAGGCTAGAAGACAAGGGGATGGACTCGAACTGATAGCCTCTGAAAATTTTGTTTCCCCGTCAGTGCTAGAGGCGATGGGGACCGTAATGACAAACAAGTATGCCGAGGGTCTCCCTACTAAGCGCTATTACGGAGGTTGCCAGTTCGTCGATATTGTGGAGGAACTCGCTCGGGACCGGGCTAAGGAGCTTTTTAGTGCTGAGCATGCTAATGTGCAACCACATTCGGGTGCTCAGGCCAATATGGCTGCCTATTTAGCATTTTTGGACCCGGGAGATAAAATTCTGGGGATGAATCTGAGTCATGGTGGCCATCTGACTCACGGATCGCCTGTGAACTTTAGTGGGCGTCTGTTTGAGGTTGCCGCTTATGGTGTCCGGGAAGATGATGGACGAATCGACTATGACGCTCTAAGAGATCAGGCTCTTGCTGAGCGCCCGAGTATGATTATCGCTGGAGCAAGTGCCTATCCGCGGACGATCCACTTCGATGTTTTTTCCGAAATTGCGAAAGAAACAGATGCGATCTTAATGGTAGATATTGCCCATATAGCAGGGCTTGTTGCCACGGGACACCATCCTAGCCCGGTGCCGCACGCCGCCGTGGTTACAACCACCACACACAAGACTCTTAGGGGTCCTCGTGGTGGCATGATCCTTTGTTCTCAGGAGCATGCTAAGGCAATCGACAAGTCGGTTTTTCCTTGTATACAGGGCGGACCACTTATGCACGTGATTGCGGCAAAAGCTGTTGCAATGCGCGAAGCATTGAAGCCAGAATTCAGGGATTACTCGGCTCAGGTAATAGCAAATGCGAAGGCTTTAGGCTCTGATCTCAATGATCTCGGCCTGCATCTAGTAAGTGGAGGCACTGATACTCACCTAATACTGCTTGATCTAAGGGGTAGCCACGAAGACTTGACTGGTAAGGATGCCGAGGCAGCCTTGGAGGCGTCTGGGATCACCGTGAATAAGAATACTGTCCCCGGAGAGACGCGTTCTCCATTTGTCACATCAGGTCTAAGGATTGGGACCCCAGCACTGACATCGCGCGGTATGAAGGAAGCCGAGATGAAGCTTATTGCAGGTTGGATCTCACAAGTCTTAGAGTCACCTTCTAATGAGAGCCGAATCCTTCGGATAAGAGGAGAAGTTCTGGAATTATGTCACGACTTTCCGCTTTACAGGGAAATGCGGTTTTCATAGAAATTAGGAGTGAGTACGCTCCTGACTAGCGAACAACATTTCAGCATCCCACATTTGGAATCATGACTGAGTTTACGAGCACTGATGAACTTCTAGACCTCCTGCGCGAGAGGAACCCTCGTTTTGATCCGCGTTCATACTCCTTTGTACTTGAGGCCTTAAACTCGGTTTTCCATTCGCTTGGGGAGAAGAGGCACATAACAGGTGCGGAACTTGCTGAGGGTGTCCGCCAGTTAGCGATGGAACGATTCGGCCCCCTTGCTAGAACTGTCCTTGAGCACTGGGGAATTCATTCAACGCGGGATGTCGGATCTGTTGTTTTTGCCCTGGTTGAGCAGAAAATCTTGACTACCCAGGATGGGGACTGTCCAGAGGACTTCGCTGACGTATTCGATTTCGAAGAAGCTTTCGAACTAAATTACCCCTGGAAAGCTCAAATTTGATGACGAAGATTCGGTATGAGAACCTGGATCTGAGATCTTTATTTGGACAAGGGGAGGGGGAGAGAGCACTCGAGTGTTGCTCGTTGTTACCACGCTAATGGGAGGGGTTGAATATGGAGCAAGGGAGCGAA
>LWDU01036243.1_pt1 | contig 40054 bp, 29 predicted proteins | sample 727161 | NCBI WGS metagenome assembly LWDU01 (sample SAMN04566230, study PRJNA314399) | hydrothermal vent metagenome | isolation source: deep sea hydrothermal plume seawater | place: Mexico: Gulf of California, Guaymas Basin | collected 2004-07-11
CTCCCAGCCAGCAGTCGCCCGTCACGCGGTCGAACGAAAATCGCCATGGCGCCCGTAGCCCATAGCACCAGATTTCGTGGCGCGCACGCGCTGCGTCTTTGGTGCCGGTGGCGTTGGCGACAAATGGGTTGTCCTTTGGAATGGAGTACGCCTTGCCGTTTTCGCGGTGGTCGACGTCGATGCGCAGCATGCTGCCCAGCAGCGTGCTTGTATCCTGAGCGTTTCCGTTGGCGGTGTTGTAGCCGCCGTCACCCAGTGCGATATACAACATGTTGTCCGGACCGAACGCCACGCAGGCTGCATTATGATCGGCCCAGGGTTGGCGGATGCGCAGAATCTCCTCTTCGCTGTCGGCGTTGGCCTGGTTGGGGTCGCTGTCCGATATGCGAAATCGGGAAACAACCGTTGATTTGGGAGCGGCCTGTGTTGTGTAAACAACAAAGAACTCACCGTTGCTTTTGAATTGCGGATGAAAAGCGACCGCAAACATCCCGTTGTCACCCCCCCGGCCGTGAGACCCTGGCACTGATGTCCAGAAACTTCGTGGCTTTGTCGACATCGGGGCGATTCGGAAAAACGTAAATGATGCCATCCTGCGTGACGACAAACATCCGATCCGAGCCGTCACCGGCATGAGTCGGCATGACCGGGCGTGAAATACGGATGTTGGGAAACGCTCGTTCGAATTCCATCGGCGGCAACGGATCCGGAGATCCCATCAGACGTGACGTGTCGACGGCAGTGAACGCGAACGGTGCGTCGATTGTCCCTGATCGTGGATCTTTGTCTGCACTCAGCGGAGAGATGCACGTGATGAGGCCGAATGCAGCGATGAGTCGCAGACAGCCGCGAAACTCGACAGACGCGCGAGGCGATGAGCCGATGGAGTTTGATCGACACTCGGTTCCTGCCAGGTTGCTGCACCACGTTGTTTCTCTCAAGCGAGTCGATGAGCCGATGGACGAAGACTGACAGGTGTATTCTACCGTATCCCGGCACGTGTCCTATTGATGCAGCCTGCCATGTTCGAACGGCTACAGGAGCAGCGGGATCAAACGCCCATCGGCCTTGCAGCACCGCGTTCCAGTTATCAAGTCCATGAGTTGGGGTTGGTCCGTAGCCGAAGTCGCCAGAGTTTGGAGGCTTTTCTATATGTCGTCCAAAGTCTGGCGACTTCGGCTACCCCAGAACTAAAGCTTGACGACGCACGAGACTCACTCGCTGGCGCGTCGAGCTGGTATTCCGCAGACTCGTCATGTCGCGATGTGAGCCGGAAATTTCAGATCAGACTTGACTTTATTCACTGTGTAGTAAATATTATGACATCTTCAGTAAAAGGGAGGAGTCGATGCAGAAGCGAAAACCGACGATTCGTCCGTCGACGGGCGATATGGAACTGCTGAGTCTGTTGTGGGAGCATGGACCGATCTCGCTGTCTGCAGCTTATGAGCAGATGCCGGAAGGTGTGGCTTACACGACCGTGCAGACGCGGCTGAACCGTATGGTCGTCAAGGGACTGGCCACGCGTGAGAAAATTGGTCGCCAGCCCATGCAGTACAAAGCGGCCATCGGACCGGAGGAAATCAATGCCCGGCAGCTGGATTCTCTGGTGGAGCGAGTGGCCGGTGGATCGGTGCTGCCGCTGGTGGCTCAGCTGGTGCAGAAAACGGACTTCACGGAAAGCGAACTCAGCGCACTGAAGAAACTGGTCCACGAAGCCGAACGACGCTCCCGGCGCAGTTCCGCATCTGAAGGGGAGGACTGACCGATGACAGATTTCCTTCCTGATGTTTCGTGGCAGGTGTTGCGTTCGACGATGTTTTTGTCGGTCGCTGCGGTGGTTGCATCCGCGGGGCTGAAACTGCTGAAGGCGCGGTCACCACGAACCGGCGCACAGGCCTGGTCGATGGTGCTGCTTGCCGGAGTCCTGGTGGTCCCCGCGACTCTGGAGATTCCATGGTACGCACCGGTGCCCGCAGTTCAGGTGTCCACAGACCGCATGTCCATTGGTGTGGTCGACACGGGCACCCATCTTTTGGCGCCGCGGACACCGTTACCGGCGCAGACAACAGACACACTTGTGCGTGCCACTGCCGTTGCTGCTGAGCCGGCACCGCCGACAATGTTCCGGTGGACGACGGCGTCTTCGGTCATGTGGCTGACTGGTATGGCGGCAATTGGCGGTGTCGCGCTGGCAGGTTATGTCGGGCTGCTGCTTGCGTTGAAGTCATCATGGCAGCCTCACCGTTTATGGCAACGCGAATACGCAGCGGCCGCCGAACAGTTGGGCGTGGCACGTCCGCCAAAGATGGTTGTTCATGCGCGGCTGGGGCCGATGCTGTGTCTGACGCCCGCCGGATACCGGCTGGTGATTCCGTCGGATCAGTGGTCGCAGCTTTCTTGTGGTGAACGTGATGTGGTGCTGAAGCATGAACTGGCGCACTACCTGCGCAGTGATGTCTGGCGATCGATTCCGTTACGGCTGGTGGTGCTGCTGCATTGGTTTAATCCGTTGGCGTGGCTGGCGGCAGCCCGGATCGAAGAGGCGGCGGAATGGGAATCTGACCGCATTGCACTGCAGAACCAACCTGAAGGCACGGGCCTGCTGGCCAATGCCCTGCTGAAACTCGCCCGAACAACTGTTCGGTCACGTCTGCTGGCGCCTGCGGCGCGAGGTCGTTCGCTGACGCGTCGGCTGCAGAATCTGATTCGCGAAACCGAACAAACAGGAGCGGAACCGATGCTGAAGAAAATGACGATCGTGCTGGCGCTGGCCGGCATTCTGGTCGCGGGAGCCGTGCAGATTCGACTGGTGGCTCAGGAAGACGAAGCGGAGCGTCAGTCACAGCGGTCTCGGATTTCCGCGGCGACCGCCAAAGAGTTCGCCGACAGGCTTGTCGGGGACGACGACCTGACGAGCCAACTTAAAGAGGCCGTGCAATCAGAACCAGGAGCGCTGGTGCTGCGTGATCGAGCTGGTCATTACGAAGAGCAGGCGCGGGACGAACTGCGCAGCAATATGCTGCCATCGCTGCTGGAAGAGTGGTTTGAGAAGACTGCGGCCGGACTAAAACTGCGATCCGGCAGCGAAGCCTTTCGCGCTGAATTCCTAACGGCCGCAGAGGAACACAACATTGATATCGAAGGCATGAAACAGGTGTTGCGGGAACTTGCGTCGCAAATGGACATGGATACAGATCTGGATCGTCTGGTACATCGTTTCCTGATGGACGACGGGGCACCGGTGATCCTGTACGCCAGCGAACTGCGACCTGGGCTGCGACCGGGGGCTCAGATCATTGATCGGGTGTTTCAGGAAGTGTTTGCTCTGCGACGTGACGGCCATTACGAGATTCGTGCGGATGGCAGAGCCCGGGCCGAACAGATGGCCGGGAAATTTCGTGAGCGAAGCGGTCTGGTCGAATTGCTGATACGCGATGTGGCTGAACTTGCTGACGAAATTGCTGAGGTGGATGACTTCCACAAATCGGTGAAAGTTGCGTTGAAAGATCCGCTGCTGGTCACACGGCTGGGACTGGAGCTGTTTGAACGTAAGCAGGCTGGTCGCGGTCAGGTCGACCAGATGGTGGATCACCTGGACGGAGCATTTCGAGACGTGGCGGACGGTCTGGTGGTTCGCGACGAAGCGAGGCCCGACATCGAAGAGCGGCTGCAGATTCGAGAACGGCTTACGGAAAGCGTGATATCACTGCGCGGTCCGCTGAATGAATTCTCAGACAAAATTTCGGACCATGATGAGCTGCATCGCACGTGGAAGCAGATGCTGAAGACGGACATCATGCTCATTCGCGTAGCGTCAGAAATGGAATACGCGACCGCAGATCTCGGCGACGTGATTCGTGAGTTTTTCGGCCGGATTCTGGCTGAGAAGGACAACGGTCGACTGCATGTTCAGCCGCCCGAAATTAACGAAGAAGAACTGGCGGAACATATTTCGCATATGTTTCATCAGTACCGTTCCGCTCGACGCCGCGGGCGGCAGCTGGATGAACTTGTCGACACGCTGCTGGACGCCGACCTGAAGCAGGCTCTGCAGACACCCGGTGGTAAGCTCACGTTTGGTGACCATCTGAAGCGACGGATGAATGCCGAAGTTCAGGACGGGTTTGCTGAATGGATTTCAGATCACTTCGAAGAAATCAATGGCGGTTATGCTATCCGCGAAGAAGCGCGCGAAGAAATCACAGAGGTTATTCATCAGATCGCCGAAGTGAAGAAGGAGCTGGAGAATGCTGACTTCTAGTCTATTATTGCTGCTGGTCTCCGCCACCCCGTCGACGCGTATTGATGCTCTTCTGGCGGAAGTGCAGAGTCGGCAGAATGTTGCAGCCGTCAATGTGTGCTCGGACGATGCCTTTCTGCGCCGAGTGACGCTGGACCTGATCGGCCGGATCCCGACGCGTCAGGAACTGCACGCGTTTCGAAAGGATCCGAATCGTTCGTCAAAGGTCGAACAGCTGCTGGCCGGCGAAGAATTTCCCCGTTTCTGGTCGGACGTCTGGACGGCCTCGCTGGTCGGTTACAACACGCGAGCCTTTGGTGCCAGCCGTGAACCGCTGCGGATCTGGATCGAACAGTGCATTCGAGACGGAGTGCCCTACGACCAGATGGTACGGCAGTTGATCGCGGCAGAAGGCGATTCTGCATTCGACGGTCCGGTCAACTTTCTGCTGCGTCATCGTGAGCAACCGGCTGTTAAGGTGTCGCGCATGTTTCTGGGCATTCGACTGGACTGCGCGCGGTGCCACGATCATCCGTTTGATCGCTGGACGCGGGAGGACTTTGATCAGTTCGGCAGGTTCTTCGAATCGGTGGACTTCCGGGAGATTTCTGAACGAAACGTTCGTCTGACAGAGACGCCACGAGAAGCCCCCGTTGACGAACGTCCGACGTTCCTGAGCGGAGCCCGGCCCAGGACATCTCGCTGGCGCGACGAACTGGCATTATTCGTCACCACGTGCAAACCGTTCGCCCGCAGCTATGCCAACCGCATGTGGTATCACTTTCTGGGCCGCGGGATTGTGCATCCGCCAGACGATTTCAGCGCGAATGATCCGGTGGCACCGGAACTTCTGAACTACCTGGCGGACTATGCCCGCGACAGCCGCTTTGACATGCGATCGATGATTGTGGCCATCTGTAATTCGCAGGCCTACCAGCGCAGTTCCGGACATGCGGGCGACGCATCCGCCAGCCATGAATTGTTTGCCAGCTATGCTCCCAAGCCTCTGATTGCCGAACAACTGTTGCGTTCGGTGACAACGGCGTTCGAACGTGAAACATCGCCGCTCGAATGGCGGGAGACGCTGTTGCGTGAGGTGGATACGTCTCTGGACGCCGACTTCAGTCAGACGTGGGCGTATCGTGACACGGTGCAGACCGTGATGCGACGCCTGGTCCGCGAGACCCGCATTAATGAATCGTCCACGACATCGATCTATGAAACCATTCTCAGCCGGTCACCCGAGGATCGCGAAATTGCTCTGTGCCGTGACCGACCGAAATCACAGATCGTGTTCGCGCTGATTCATTCCAACGAGTTTCGATTCAATCATTAAGGAAACGTGTTGCAGTCCCGGTCTGCTGCACAGACCCGGACTCTCAGGCTCACAACAGATCTGTCTCGTTCATCGGGAGTCACGCCATGTTTCGATCATCTTCTCGCCGCCGTTTCCTGGGCAGCTCGCTTGCCGCGCTGGGCACAATCGGATTCGGCCGCGCTGCGTTTCCGTGGTTCACGGGTGTCCCGACTGGTAAAGCCAAACGCTGTGTGCTGTTGTGGATGAACGGAGGACCCAGCCAGCTGGAGACGTTTGATCCGAAAACTGGCACTTCCACGGGAGGACCAACCGAAGCGACACAAACGGCTGTGCCGGGAATCAGTATTGCGCAGAACCTGCCAGGGCTGGCCCAACGCATGGACAAACTCGCGTTGCTGCGGAATGTCACGTCGGAAGAGGGGGAACACGAACGAGCACAGTACTACCTGCACACCGGGTTTCGCATGGTGCCGGCCTTCCCTCGCCCGGCGCTGGGGTCCGTCATTTCGCATGAATGGCAGGAAATGGATTTTCCGAAATACGTGTTGCTGGGTGACCAAAGCCACAGCCCGGCATATTGTGGACCGGATCATGCCTCGTTCGGCGTGGAAAACGCGGACGCCGCGCGGCAGCTGCTGGGACAGATTCGTCGCCGCCGGGACAGTCTGGAATTCGCGCGGGTTCTGAACAGCGAATTCGACGGTCGCAACAATTTCTCTGCAGTCGCCCGGCGGCGTTCGATGTTGTCACGAATCGAAAAACTCGTCACCACCCCATTTGGCAATGCTCTGAATCTGACTGCGGAATCCGCGACTACGCGGCAGCGCTATGGCGATCATGAATTCGGCCGCCGCTGCCTGCTGGCTCGGCGTCTGCTGGAACGCGACGTGCCCTTCGTGGAAGTGCAACTGGATGGCTGGGACACGCACATCAACAACTTTCAGCAGGTCGCGCAGCTGGCAACGATGCTGGATGGCGCTTGGTCTGCTCTGATGGACGATCTTCAGTCCAGTGGTTTGTGGTCGGACACGTTGCTGGTGTGGATGGGCGACTTCGGTCGTACTCCGACGATCAACGGGCAGAATGGTCGCGATCACTTTCCCGCCGTCACCCCCGTGGTCCTTGGCGGTGGCTGCCTGAAGACTGGCCAGACGATTGGCGCTACAAATCGCGCCGGCACGGCCGTCGACGGCGATAGCTATCGAGTGGCTGACGTGTCGGCCACGATTCTGCAGCTGTTGGGAACATCGCCGGACAAGGAATTCACGACCTCCTTTGGCAGTCCCACACACGCGACAGACAATGGCACCGCGATTGCAGAAATCATCGGCTGAGCGATTGCGCTCGGCCGAGTGGACTGGCATCCGCATATTCCGGGACGTCATCCCCCCGTTTACGGTCGGTATTGTGGGTGCGCGCGAATATCCCACGACGCAGCTTGCATGGCGTGGCACAGTTTGAACAATGTTCAGGCAACAGTACAGTTGTTCCCGTGACTGCGGTGATCACAGTTTTGTACTGCAGGCAGCGTGCCTGCTTCACGTCAGCACTTTCAAACAGGCGATTTGCCTGCTCTGCGAACAAAATATACTCAGGAATTTGCAAATGTATGCTTCTCGTTTTGCTCTCGGTATTGCCGCGTCACTGTTTCTGTCTTTGGGGACACACGTCCATGCCGAAGATGCCAAATGGATTTCGTTGTTCGATGGCACGACGCTGGAAGGATGGGAAAAAGTAGGAAACGACAAAAGCGTTTGGGAAGTCAAAGACGGAGCGATCAGCGGATCAGGCCCGCCGTCGATGCTGGTCTGCACGAAGGGGCCGTACACGAATTTCCGTTACCGTGCTGAAATAAAGATCAATGACGGCGGTAATTCGGGCCTGTACTTTCGCACGACCGCCAAACCAGGATTTTCTGACGGCTACGAAGCACAGATCGACAGCACTCACACGGACCCGATTCGTACGGGTTCATTGTATGGTTTGTGTCATGTCTACAAGCAGCACGTGAAGCCGGATACCTGGTTTACGTATGACCTTGAAGTCCGCGACGATGTCTGGCGTGGTCGCAACATGACCCGCATCAAAGTCACGATCGACGGCAACGAGCTCTACGAGCATCTGGACTTCGCACTGACACACAAAGAGGGGCACTTTGCCTTTCAACAGCATGACCCGGGAAGCAAAGTCAGCATTCGCAATGTGCAGGTCATGCCCCTGGACTAGAGCGTAGTACGCTGATTCATGGCCGCGAAAGACGTGTTCCAGCCGACGAAACAGGAATTCCCACGAGCCAGAACGGTTCACGACAATAAGTAAACTGCTCTAGCGCAGCCTCACTGCTCCACTACGAAAACCCGGACAGGCGAATTGTCTGTTGTGCAGCCCCAATTACTTCCAGCCGAAAGATCCCGCCATGCGTTATTTCTCTACTGCCTGCTTTCTGTTTACGTTCGCGTTGATCGGCTCGGCCCATGCCGATGATGGTGCGTTCGTGGACCTGTTGAACGGCAGGAACCTGGATGGCTGGACTCAACGGAACGGCACTGCCACATATCACATAGAGGGAGACACTGTCGTCGGAAAAACTGCCGAAGGCAGCCCGAACTCTTTTCTCTGTACAGACAAGCTGTACGGCGACTTTGAGCTGAAGTTTGAAGTTAAGGTGGACACCGCTTTGAATTCCGGCGTTCAGATTCGGTCGCAGACTGCGGGTGGGAAACCGGATGGACGCGTTAACGGACCGCAGGTGGAAATCTCACTCGATGGCATGGCGGGCTACGTCTATGGTGAAGCAGCGGGAGGCTGGATGACTCCGGACGCGGACCGAAAACCTCATCAGCTTTTTAAGGACGGGGAATGGAACGCATACCGAGTTGTGGCAAAGGGCAGCAGGATTAAAACCTGGATCAATGGGCAGCAGATCTCTGATCTGACACATGAAGAACGCTTCAAGTCGCACCCCAAAGGATTCATCGGCCTGCAGGTTCATGGCATCGGTGCCGGTCAGGGGCCGTACGAAGTCAGATGGCGAAACCTGAAGCTTCGTGAACTGTCGAACTGATGTGTTGACGCAGCAACTCAGCGGAATTCTGTAGTTTGTCCACGTCGAAGAAACGCATTGTTTTGGACAGTCCTGTTTTGTCTGACGATGTTCCGTCATGTGGGTTTCTCGCCGTCCATGAAAGGATTGAGGTTGAGGACATGCAAAGGCGAGTCAACGCGGCGCGTTCTTTGCGTGTGCTACGGTGTGCTGAAGTGGGTGTGTCGGCAGCGGTGGCACACGACAGAAGCTGCGGAGTGACTGGTGTGTTGTCGGTGAGTTGTGCAGAATGGTTCGTCGTGCCGCATGCCCCTTCCGTTAGCCGCCGCAGATCAAACAATGTTCGGCTCTGTTCCATACCGAATCATTGGCAGTGTGATTGGTTTCATTCTGTGCCCGATCGCGTTGCTGTCCCTGGCCGGTCCATTTACTGCGTTGTTTCCTGAATCGGTTGCACAGATTGCCGGTCGGACGTTTATCACGACTGCAATCCTCATCGTGGTCTGCAACGTGTATCTTTCCTGTCGCCGAAGCGTCGTTGATGGCAGCGCGTCATTTTTTCCGCTGTTCGCTGCATTGGCGGGTGCCGGTGGGGTCGCCGCATTTTATGGTGCCGCCTGGTGGGTTCCCGCGATATTGGGTTTTGGCGTGCTCGACCTGATCGGGCAGCCCATTCTCTCCGGCATCGTGATCAGCGTAATGCGTCTTGATGCCTCAGGCGGCGGTGGCAACGCCGCCAATTGAGTGGTCAGGTGGCTTCCGTGGCATTAAGAAATGATTCGTCAATTTCCGTCTTCGTATGATCGGCTCGACCGGAACAGCGCGAATCAGCGTGATCGACGCTGACATCCTATTCAGGCACGCCGTCCACCGTTGCTGGTGGCATCCGCCTACCCGTCGAGGTTGTCGTCGACGTCCAATTCGCCCCGCCTTTGACACCACCAGCACAGGATCGAAAGCAAGAGGATCGGAACGATAATGCTTCCGTTGATTGCGTAAACAGCTTCGTTATCACCGATCCCACGCCAGATCATGATGGCAGCGACGAGTCCCTGAGTCACTGCCGAAGCAACGCCGCAGACAGCACCATAGCGGTCGGTTTTCCACACTGACACGACCCAGATCAGCATCACCGAGAAGTTGATCAGGAACACAATGCCGCCCTGTCGATCGACGGAAGTCGATGTGAGCAGGAGCACAGTAAAGCCCATGTACGCAGCAACGCCGATGGTCACGAATACCAGCGGAACGCGAGACCTGACTGACGCCGGGTCACGCGGCTGCTCGACGATTGTCGTTGGAGGTGCGTACGGATTGGTGTTCACGTCGTTCATTAAGCCTGCAGATGCAACTCAACCACCGCTCCGGATATTGGTGGTCACTCCAAAGGTATCGGCCCTTCTGACGTTTTGGTCACGGTGACCATGGACCGCTATCAGTTGCAGGGCGTTCAGGCCGAAGCCGTCGAAAAACTGGGCAGTCTGTTCACTGGCTCGTGTTCAAGTCTAAGAATCAGGGTTGTTCCGTAGCCGAACTCGCCAGAGTTTGGAGGTTTTTCACTATGTCGTCCAAAGTCGGGCGACTTCGGCTACCCCCAAAATCAAGACTTAACGAAGCACCAGCTCACCAAAGCAAATTCTATAAGGTGCACATTCACGGTGCACTGCTAACTGTACACGTGATCAGGCATCCGGCGTGAGGCACCATGACACTGAGTTTAAGAATCACCGCACGAAAAAACCTCGGGAATCCAATTCCCGAGGTTCATGTGCGTTGCCGTTCTGTCGAACCGGCTATTCTGTCAGACGTCGATCGTTGCGCGATCTGACGTGCCATCGTTCCCTTGATTAGAAGACGTCCAGAATAAAGTGGTGTCCACTATGGTATGGCTTTTCCGTTGGGTAGAAATTGTACCATGACTTGTTGTACACCGGGATCCGCATTGACGGGGCATACTTGTAGTACATGTTGTTGTACTGTTGTGGCTGTTGAAACGAATGCGGATAGTAGACATACGGATAGTGATAGAACCGTTGCCAGTCTGAGGGCTGCCCGGGAGGAGCCGCATTGCAGTAATTGCTTGAGCTGAGAATCGCTACGACAAAGATTGCCGCGATCATCGCGAGTTGTTTCCGCATCGTTACTCCTCCGTGTTCAATCCAGTTGGACCCGCTGCAGATTCAATCGATCCCAGTGGGGCGCCACCCGCAAAGTGCTCTTCAGACAGCGAGTTGAGACGAGACTCGGCTTGCGAACCAAATCACGGTTCGCAGAGCCGAGTTCGTCACATGTCAGCCGTCGTCTCAACTAAACGGTCCGGCAGAGATTGCAGGTGTTTCAGGACAGACCGATACTGCCTCTGAACACCATCATCGGCAGTAGGGGATTGATCCAATCACTACTTTCCGCAGAATCGTTACAGATGGTCACCGTGTTTGTCGGAAAGCGTCTGCGTGCCGTGCCGGGGATTTGTTGCTGTTGATCAGGCTGCGGCTTCAAGCGGGCCTGCAGATCCGGTTGGGGTGTCTGTCGCACGACGAATTCGCGAGTCGTTGTTAAGCGGCACGCTTCTCTGGTGAGCCGTCCGCTTGAGTTCACTGATCAGGTGGTGGCGGTGAGGGCAGCATCAGCGGGTGGAAAATTACTGTTTGACAGGGCATTATGCCGTAAGAACCACCGCGTTTGAACAACGAACTCATTCGACCGGTCGATTGTGCGGAGCGGCGTTTATCGTCAGAATGCCTGTTCATCAGGTTTTCCGCACATCATCAGGTTTTCTACGATGTCTGCTGCTGCTCCCATTCAAGTGAAACATCTTGATCACGTCACGTTGATCGTCAAGGACGTAGAAGCCAGTCGGCAATTCTACGTCGGCATGCTGGGGATGACGGAAGTGTCCCGCCCCGGGTTCGACTTTGGCGGTGCCTGGTTTCAGGCGGGAGCGACGTTGGTCCACTTAATCCAGGAACACGAGGCCAGCGGGCCAGCAGGTTTTCCAGACGGAATTCTTAAGAAAAGCAGCCGAAATCACCATTTTGCGTTCGAGGTCGACGATGCTCGGGCCGCGGCTGAGATCCTCAAAACGCTTGGCGTAGAACTTGTTTCCGACGCGAAGACGCGCCCGGATGGGGCGGTTCAGGTCTTTCTGACAGATCCGGATGGTCATGTCGTGGAACTTTGTTCATCCAGTCCACAGTAAAGCCTTCCGCAGGACGATTGACGCGTTCCCATGGCCAATGAGTACATCATCACAATGACCGCCGCAAATCGAGTGGGAATTCTTTCCGCTGTGACAAAAGCGATGGAGGAACTTGGTGGTGATTTGCGTCAGGCCAGCCAGACCGTGGTTAGTGGTTTCTTTACCATGATTTTCTCTGCGGAGTTTCCGGAGCACCTTGACCCCACCGTCATTACCGACCACCTGCAGGATACCTGTCGCCCATTCGGCATTGATGTCAATCTCAGAGTTCCGGCAGCGGAGCGAGTTGAGTCGCCGGATCTCACGTCGGCAAGACTTCACTCTTTGCGTGTTGGCGGCGACAATCAGCCGGGTGTGCTGCGGGAGCTTTCGTCCGCCATTTCCATCTGCGGAATCGACATCGCCGGGATGCACGCGATTCGCACGCGAAATGGCGATGGCTTTGAAATGGTCATGAAGATCGTCGTGCCGGATGGCTTCAGTCTGCAGAGTCTGCTGGACGACCTCAATCGCCTTGGCAAGTCCTTCAACATTACGGCGGATATTTCCGACTATTCGTAGTGCTGCCACGTCGGCGTTGGCAGATTTGACGGACCACCCCAAACTGTCCTGGTGCTTCTTCGAAGCGTAATTATGGGGTTAGGTATCTGCCTTCGGCCTGCATTTTTCGCCATGCCTCCCTACCCCGCCCCAATTCGTGTGCTTGAAGAGCTACTGCAGCAGTTTACTGGTCTGATTATTCCTGATCGTAAACCACCAGCTCTGTTTTTGAGCACTGGTGAGGCTTTGCCGTTCTTGATAAGCGCACGCAGCGCGAACAAGTGTGTTTCGCAGACACAAGGGATCCACTCGCTTGCGTTTATCGCTTGTATTGCGGCCCCGTTCAGGGGCTTTCCTCACAACACTGGCTCTGTCGGGGGCCTGGTTCTCTGAATCCTACTGCCCCCCGGGGCCGTGCCGGTTTCTCCTGCTGAGACCCGTTTTTTGTGACCACGAATCAACGTACGGCGCTGTAGTCTGAAGCGACCCTGCCGCCGTGGGCAGATGTTCTCAAGAAACCGGTTTTGCCGGATCGATCTTCTCATTGGACTGCTGCGTCCGGACTTTGTGGAGGGCGACCTCTGCGTTTAACCGGGGCGGCAGAATTTGCCGAAATTATTGACGCTCACGAACGGATACACGGATGTACGAGCACCGCTTTGGCCTGCACCGGAAGCCCTTTCAGCCAGTCCTGACGGAAAGCGACTTCTTTGAATCAGAAACGCACCGGGAAATCATTCCGGCGATTCTGCATGCGCTGAAGTCTGACCTTGGCGTTGCCGTCCTGACCGCGCCGTCCGGCTGCGGGAAGACGGTGACGGTGGAGTTTCTTCGTCGCTTGCTGCAGGCCGACAGCCAAACCGTGTTCCTGCGCGGCGGCGCCGTTCGATCGGCAGCCGCACTGCTGCACTCACTGCACCGGTCCCTGAAAAAGGCCGGCAGCACCGATGAATCCGATGTGCCGGAAAATGTTGCCAACTCCATACGACGGTGGGACATTATCGAATGCCTGCAACGTGCGTGCGACTTCTGGGGACCAATTGTCGTTCTGCTGGATGACGCACATCTTGTTGAGCCGGAAGTTTTCGCCGAACTCCGAGCCCTGCTGGAGGAGGAAGCGGGCGGACGCAGGTTGTTGCGACTGTTGATTACAGGACCACTTAGTCTTGAGGAAACTCTGGCTGAACCCACAATGTCGGACTTCGCGCAGCGGATTCGTACACACGTCTTTCTGCAGCCCCTGCGGTCCGATGAATCCGTGCGCTACCTCGACCTGCAAATCAGCAATTCAGGCGGTGTGCTGGGGAAAATATTTGAACCCGAAGCCATCGAACGAATTGCTGCTGCCGCCGACGGAAGCCCGCGGTGTCTGGGATTGCTGGCCGATGAATGTCTTGTCGTATGCGATGAACATGCCTCTCGCGGCCAGCAGCGCAGCAGTGCCGACGGCAGCGGCTCAGAATCTGCTGCGGACGCACCGATCGCTCGTGTGTCCGCCGCTGTGGTGACGGAAGCGTTGCAACGGTTGCAGCATTTGCCGTATGCGTGGAATGCGTCGGCATTCGTGGAGGACGAGGAAGATGACCACGACGAAGTCTCGGTTGCGGAATTCTCGAGCGAGAGCACTCCGTCTGATAATGCTACGTCGTCAAATGGAGTGATTGAGATTGGCAGCTCCGGCGATTCAATACCGCTGGAATCGTCGAACAGTTCCGATAGTTCCGGCGTTGTCGAAATCGGATTTCAGGCACCACCACGCGAGGCCGCCGTAGTCGAATCTGTAGTCGAATCCGTAGTCGATTCCGTAGTCGAGACGTTCGAAGTGGGGCAAGTCATTGGCGATGCATCACCGCTGCCTTCGAACGATGATCATGACGACGCTGAATCGAGCGAAACAGACGGTGCATCCGCAGGTGCCGTCGAAGTCGGCGCTGTCGATTTCTTCGATCGCACGTCCGAATACCCCGAATTCGAATCGTCGTCGGACACGTCAGTCGACGATCTTATGGCGCTAGGTGCCGATTTCCTGGCTGGAAATTCTGTTGACCCGACGGTGTTGCAGGACGCGGACAATTTCGGTGACACGCCTGCTGACACAGTTGATGCCACGGGGGCTGCATGCGTCGATCGCGACGATGAAGTGACGTCCAGCTCGTCGAGTCTGGAGCATCACCTTGTGCTTGCTGGTGGCACGCCATCGCCTGAAGAAGACTTCCAGGAATTGGATGACGAAGATGTCACGGTCGAGACAGCATCTCTTCTGTCGGGTGAACCAGCGGAAACAGTCGACGCGTCGTTGGAGAGGTATTTTCGCTGGAACCCCGCAGGTGCATGGCCTGCGCCAGCTGTCGCGTCGGTTATGAGGAGTACTCCGCAGCCCCTTCAGGCAAACGCCATGCCGGTATTTGATCGGTACACGTGGTGCGAACTGGGCCGGTCCGTTGAGCCTGAGTTGGGACAGCGGGAGCGTTTGGTGGAGGTTTCACCGACTCCTGTCTGGCCTCCTGATATCACGGGCGTGGCACCTGTTTTTTCGATACCGATCGTCGAAGTGGACGAACGACCGCTGGAGCTTTCGCGAATTCGCCCCGTCACGGCCGACGTCGTATCACCCGATTTTGACATCGATGTGCCGTTGCCACAACTGGACGTCAATCATCCGGATGAGTCGATTGATTACATCCAGAGAATGCTTACAGAAGTCGCGTCGCCTGATCTTCTGCACTCACGCCATTCGGATAAATCAGCGTCGGAAGTCGCCGAAGACGTTCAGGGAAACACGGCGGAATGGATCGACGGACAGCTCATCAGTGAATTCACGAAGATCGGCCAACTGCTGGACAGCGAGGAACGGATTGACGGTGTCTGTCGCAATGTTGGACTGGCAATTGCTGAGACGGAAACACCGGTCGAATTGCCAGTCGATGAAATCGACTCGGTTCGTACCGAACGACAGGCAATTGACTTCGCGAACAATGAGACGAGCGAGTGTGTGGAAAAAATGTTACTGCCGATCTCGGGGGGGACGGTTGCAACACCTTCGTGTTCAGACGAGAAACCGAATCCTGATTCGAGCATCGATTCCGCCACCACGTCGGAAGGTGATCGTTTGTCTGATTTCTTCCCTGGGATTGCCGAGGTCGATGTAAACGTCCGCCCAACCAGTCTTTCCGAGGCACCAACTTCAGCGGGCATCGTTCCTGAGGTTGACACGGGACCGACATCTGCCCACCGTGCGTCGACGAGCGACCGACCGTCAGGAGACACCGTTCTTTCAGATTCAGACGTCGGATCATCGCCCGGCAATGTGCAACGGCAAATCGAAGATGCGAAAGAGACGGCGACAATCGGTGCCTACGTAGGTGGTTACGCGCCGCGATTATTGCATATGGCTCGAGAACGTGTGGTCGCCATCGTCCCTCCCCGGGAAATGCTGCGGCCGGCTGCTGGCGCAGAGAGCATCGCGTTGCCGGTTCCGGCGCCACTCCGTGACGCTGTTGTCGCGAAAAAACAAGGCATCCAGACTCTGCCACGCATTTCACCGACTTGTGATTCGCTCGGTGTAGCGCACGAGAAAGGGACGCCGAAGGAGGCAAGGCAGTCCGCAGAGCCGCGATTCGCACGACTGTTTACTCAATTGCGGCAGCAACAGGCGTCTGGAACATAGATGCACGGAAGTGCAGTTTCCCGACGTTGATCGATCCTCGGTCGTCAATGGACACACGAGACGCTGGCCGCGATAATACACAAGTATCTCTCTCTTCACGGGCGCGCCAATTGCCCTGGAAGTTTTCAACCGTTTGACTTGGGTGGACAAAGTGAGTACGGATTTCGGCCTCAGTCGTGACACGGAATCAGCCTCAGCAGGCACACATAATACGTTTGACCTGCCTGCGGATCGCACAACGCTGTATCGCCACCTTGGGGCCCATATCGTCGAGGGCGGTGTGCGTTTTGCTGTGTGGGCACCCAATGCTCAGGAAGTATCCGTCATCAGTGATGGAAACGGCTGGACCCAGGGCCGTGACTGGCTGAGTTCCAGCGACAGCGGAACCTGGGAAGGATTCATTGCGGGTGCGATTCCGGGAACGCGGTACAAGTACGCGATCAAGACGACTCACGGCCAGGTCATTGAGAAAGCCGATCCATTTGCGTTTCATTCCGAATTGCGACCGGGCACAGCCTCAGTCATCTGGAGCCTGCGGGACTTTCAATGGCACGATTCAGAGTGGATACAGCAGCGCGACTCGACCAATTGGCTTGAGGCGCCCGTGTCGGTCTATGAACTGCACCCGGGATCATGGAAACGTCCGAAAGACGGACGACAGTTTCACAACTACCGTGAACTGGCTCACCAGCTGACGGAATACATCCTGGAAGCCGGCTATACTCACGTGCAGTTGATGCCCGTGACGGAACACCCCTTCGACGGCTCATGGGGATATCAAACGACCGGCTATTTTGCTCCCACCAGTCGCTTCGGGCAGCCTCACGATTTTCAGTACTTCGTCGACTATCTGCACCAGCACAATATTGGTGTGCTGCTGGATTGGGTTCCCGGCCATTTTCCGACCGACGGATTTGCACTGGCGCAGTTCGACGGAACTCATCTTTACGAACACGCCGATCCACGGCTTGGGTTTCATCCCGACTGGAACACACTGATCTTCAACTATGGCCGACGGGAAGTTTCCGAGTTCTTACTGTCGAGTGCGCGATTCTGGTGTGATGTCTACCACGTGGACGGATTGCGAGTCGACGCGGTCGCATCGATGTTGTATCTGGACTATTCGCGTGACTCCGGGCAATGGATTCCCAATCAGCACGGTGGCCGGGAAAACCTGGAGGCGATCGACTTTCTGCGCGACTTTAACACGGTACTGCATGCCGAATTTCCTGGCATTCTGACGATTGCTGAAGAGTCCACGGCCTGGCCCGGCGTGTCTCGCCCTGTCTACACGGGCGGACTGGGGTTCACCATGAAATGGGACATGGGCTGGATGAATGACACCCTGCGTTTCATGCGGCGAGACTCCATTCACCGTGTCTGGCACCTGAGCGATCTGACATTTCGCGGCGTTTACGCATTCAGTGAAAATTTCATGTTGCCACTGTCCCACGACGAAGTCGTCCACGGTAAACAGTCGTTGTTGTCACAGATGTCCGGAGACACGTGGCAGCAGTTTGCCAACCTGCGGCTGCTGTACGGGATGCAGTATGCCACGCCCGGGAAAAAACTGCTGTTCATGGGCTGCGAATTCGGCCAGTGGGAAGAATGGAATCACGACGGCGAAATCGATTGGCCGCTACGGACATATGATACACACGAAGGCATCCGTCGTCTGGTCTGTGATCTGAACCGACTGTACCGCAATCAGCCGACGCTCTATAGCAGTGACACTCATTCTGATGGGTTTCGTTGGGTGGTGGGCGATGATACGACCAATTGCGTACTGGCCTTCATTCGCCAGACGGTCGATCTGTCGGAACGTCTGATTGTTGTTGTCAACCTGACGCCGACTCCACATTCAGATTACCAGATCGGTGTGCCGGCCAGGGGATTCTACAAAGAGCTGATGAACACCGACGCCGAATGGTACGGAGGATCCGGCATCGGCAATCAGGGCGGTGTCTATACAAAGAATGTTGCGTCACACGGCTATGATCAGAGCGTTGAAATCCAGGTACCGCCTCTGAGTCTGACGATGATGCTGTGCATGCCCGGCGACAAAGACGGACTTCAAAGCAGCGTCCAGCCAGCGTGATTCGTCGAGCAAGGACCATGTTGCGTCGTTTGACGTCGCATTTGAAAGACGGCCGTAATGCCGATTGACACGCCGGACTGGGTACGCGACGCCGTCTTCTACCAGATCTTCCCGGATCGTTTTGCGCGCAGCGGCAACATTACGTCCGTAAATCATCTCGAACCGTGGGACGATGCGCCGACGCCATTCGGTTTCAAGGGGGGCGACCTGTACGGAGTCGCACAAAAACTGGACTACCTGCAGGATCTGGGCGTGACGGCAATGTACTTCTGTCCGATCTTCGCCTCGGCCGCCAATCACCGCTATCACACGTACGACTACTACAACGTCGATCCGCTGCTGGGCGGCAACGAAGCGTTGCGCGAGTTACTCGACGATGCCCACGAGCGTGGTCTGAAGGTTGTGCTGGATGGCGTCTTCAATCACGCCAGCCGTGGTTTCTGGCAGTTTCATCACGTGCTGGAAAATGGAGCCGCGTCACCGTTTCGAGACTGGTTTCACTTTGATCAGGACCGCCTTGACGGACGCAAACCGTTTCAGGCCTATCCGTCCGACGATGCTGCTCACTCATTGGCGAACGGCCAGGGGAGTTATGACGCCATTGGATATGGTGCGTGGTGGAACCTTCCGGCGCTGCCAAAGTTCAACACGGACTGTCCGGAGGTTCGCGAGTTTCTGTGGGGCGTCGCGGAGTACTGGGTCGAATTCGGCATCGATGGCTGGCGTCTGGACGTGGCCAATGAAATTGAGGACGATGAATTCTGGCGCGAGTTTCGTCGACGTGTTCGAGCTGTCAATCCGGACGCTTACATTGTTGGAGAGGTGTGGGGAGAAGCTCAACAATGGTTGCGCGGCGACATGTGGGACGCGGTGATGAACTATCAGGTGACCGCGGCCTGCCTGGGATTCTTTGGCGGTGACCACCTGAACCTGGACGAGGTTCGGCAAGCCTCCAGCTTCAGCCATGTGCAACGCTGCAGTGGCCCTGAATTTGCTGCGGAAATTCAACGCGTTGCCTCAATCTATCCGCAGGAAATTACGGCCGCACAGCTGAATCTTCTCGACAGCCACGACATGCCGCGATTTCTGACCTGCTGCAACGGCGACAGAGCGGCTCTGAAGATGGCCTGGCTCTTCCTGTGCCTGATTCCCGGGGCTCCGTGCATCTATTACGGGGATGAAATCGGACTGGACGGCCGACATGATCCTGACTGCCGAAAAGGGTTTCCCTGGCACCGCGATGTCTGGGATCTGGACTTGTACGACTGGTATCAGAAATGCATTCGTATTCGCAGCAAGTACCAATTGGGCAGAGCCGAACAGCCTCGGATCGTTGTGGCAGAATCTAATACGGTTGTGTTTCGCACCGCTACCGCAGCCGGATCGTTACTCTGTGCCTTCAATGCAGGTTCCGTCGAAGTCACCGTTGATGTGCCCGCGAACGAACCGGAAAATATCTGCGTTGTTCTGGCCGTTGCAGCCATGTCGGGGCCGGATCACATCGACGGTGGACTTACCCGCCTGTCGATTCCGCCCCGCTGTGGTGCCGTACTGACGCCTGATGTGGACGCAGTGTGAGCTCCGGCCTCCTGTCAGATGGCGGACAATTCAGGGACACCGGTCGACTGCTGTATGCCGTTGTAAGTCAGTGTTGGCGGCACATGCGGATCATGTTATGGTCGATCATGACACGTCATTTGGACTGCAGCAGGATCTGAAAGTGTCGTCACCATGCAGACGTCTGTCCGAAATCCCAATGATGCATCCTTGTGCCGAATCGACAACCACACCTGCGGCGCTTGCTGTTGGGGGGCTGGTGTCACAAGGTCACAGCTGATCCCGCGGTTGCGACGCAACCGCGATCTGTTTCGCCACCTTGGCGCAAGTCGGACGTTGCCTGGACGTTTCCGCTTGTTTCTGCACGAAGTCCTTGCAACGCGGGCTGCCATGGTTTGGCAAACGCCAAAAAAAATCCATCGCTCAGTCGATTGTCTGTCCGTTTATGGGTTTCGATGACAATCAGGAAGAGTCCGTTGGGTGCATGATTCACCCGACTCGATTTGAAGAACGTGACGTTCGCAGCGCGGTGGCGTTTGCTTTGTTACCCGGGATCAGCTGTGGCGATGCGAACTATGTGTGTACAGGGTGTACTCGCTTCAATGACATGCCCGCCGACCAGACTCAGGTGTTCCTGGACATCGTGGGATCACAGGATTGGTACGAATACACCCGCACGATCCGCGCCTTTTCCTGCAACGCGATCGTACCAATGCCGGACAGCGTGACTGGAAAGCAAGGCGACGCAGCCTGATCCCCTTCCCTCGAAGCGCCTGAGAACGTATGCCAGGCAAAGATCGTCGGCAAACTGAGGGACTCGCGACCATTGTGGGCGGGAACACATCGTTATTGACGATTGAATGGTGTGAGGCGTTCGACCGTTCGCCGAACGTGTCGATTCAGACGGCTGCCAGAATGTTTCCGCACGCTTCAAATTTTTAAACGCGGGTCGCAATCGATTGCCATCGCTTCCGACGAATTCAGGATCGCAATAAGTTGTGCGTGGGTGCAGTCATGTATGGTTGTAAAGTTCGGTAGGGTGGGGTTGGAGCGAGGTACGAGTGAAACCCCGGGGCCGGCAGTGCCGGTTTGATTCTCCTTCCCCGACTCAGTCCAGCCCACCCACCAGTCCGAAACCACAATCCGTTACTGCACCCGTGGTAAGTGTACAAATGTCCTCTTACGGTGTGGTATTGCCCTAGTGTGTTATAAGGCGGACCATACACGTCCTGGGGTTGGTCCGGTTCAGGGCATTATGGTGATCTGCTTGTTGTTTCAGCCGGGTTGATCAGGATTTGAGCTTGTCACCGCCTTGTATCTCGCATTTTCCCTTGTTTGCCCGTTGTGGTGTTGTTGAAATGATTCCGCTGCAGTCAGTACACGTGTCCCCCCTGAATTTTCCTGCAGCAGGGGACATATGGCGCTGAAACGTCGCAGATTGCCTGATGGGGCGGCGACGCCGACAGATCAAATTCCGGAACCCGAAGGAATTCATTGGTGGAAGTCACAGAGGTCCGTATCAAGTTGATGGACGACAACGACGATCGATTACAGGCCTTCTGTTCCATTACGCTGGACGGTGAGTTCGTGGTTCGCGATCTGAAGGTGATTGAAGGGCTGAAGGGGCCGTTCATCGCGATGCCAAGTCGCAAACTGATGATCAAGTGCCCCAAGTGTGCATGGAAGAACGAAGTTCGAGCGCGACACTGCAACGGTTGCGGGCTTCGAGTGACTGCAGACAGCAGCGGCCAGACACGTTCGCGACTGTTTGCGGACATCGCCCATCCCATCAACGCCGTGTGTCGCGAAAAGATTCAGGCGGCCGTCATCGCGGCTCTGGATGCGGAACGGCAGCGTTCCAGGCAACCCGGCTACATCTGCACATATGACGATCTGGAAGATGCCTACGCCCAGAATCCCTCGACGTGACGTGCCCGTCGTGGCCTGCTTACCGTCGTCAGATGCTCGTTGACGTCACCGCACCGGTGAATCATTGAACGAGCCGCCATCGATCTCTTTGATCGCTTTCCAACGCAGCCAGTGATCTGCCAGCACGATCGCGACCATCGCTTCACCCATGGGAACAAAGCGTGGCAGCAGACAGGGGTCGTGCCGTCCTTTGGTGCTGATCGTCGTGGCTGTTCCGTCGCGCGTGACTGTTGGCTGTTCTCTGGCCAGACTGCTGGTCGGCTTGATCGCCGCTCGCAGAACAATTGGCAGACCGGAGCTGATGCCGCCCAGCATTCCGCCGTGACGATTTGAGGCCGTTGTAATCCCGCCGTCACGAGATTCGAAAACGTCGTTGTTCTGGCTGCCTCGCAGTTCTGCACAGCCAAAACCAATACCGTATTCGACCCCCAGGACGGCTGGCAGACTGAACAGCCCTTTGGCGAGATCCGCTTTCAGTTTGTCGAATACAGGTTCACCCAGCCCGGCGGGGATTCCCGTCGCGACGATCTCAGAGACACCCCCGATGGAATCCGTGTCTCGGCGAACTTCGTCGATGACGTCGATCATTTTTGCGGCGGCGTCGTAGTCCGGGCAGCGGACGATATTAGGAGAACCGTCCGGAAGCTGTTCGACCTGATCAACGGTCACGTCCTCGGGAGCAGTAATATTTGCGGTCACGTGGCCGACCTGGCAAACATAACCGACCACCTTACCGCCGAATTCCTGTTCGATCAGCTTCTTGGCGATGACCCCCGCGGCTACTCGGGCGGTCGTTTCTCGAGCACTGCTGCGCCCCCCTCCGCGGTAGTCCCGAAAACCATAGCGAGCGTCGTAGGTGTAGTCGGCATGGCCCGGACGGTACTTGTCCTTGATGTCCGAGTAGTCTTTGCTGCGCTGATCGGTGTTGCGCACCAGGATAGCGATGCTGGTGCCGGTGGTGCGACCTTCAAACACGCCGGCAAGGATTTCGGGTTCGTCAGCTTCCTGGCGTTGTGTCGTCAGTTTGCTTTGCCCGGGCCGTCGTCGTGCCAGATCGACCATCAGATCTTCGACGGAAATCGGAATTCCAGGCGGAACTCCGTCAATGATTACGACATTCCCCGGTCCGTGACTTTCGCCAGCTGTGGTGATGCGAAAGAATTGTCCAAATGAGTTACCGGGCATATGTCATCAGAAAAACGGTGTTGCGTTCCCGCTCCGTCAAAGGAGTGTGACAGACCGGGAAGATTGTTGTGTATCGTCATGCGCACTTAACGCATGAGACTGTTTTTTTGCTACTGTCTGTCGTCAGGCAATACTTTATCGACAACCCGAATCAATAACATGCTGCAGCGATACATTTTGTTTTGGTTAGTCGCGTCTTCCGGCATTGCATTCTTCTGGCCGGAATTTGGTCTAAGCTTCGACCCTTTTAAGGCTGCTGGCGGTTCGGCGATCAATGTGCTGATTGTACTGACGATGTTTGGCGTTGGTGCTCTTCTTCCGGTCAAAGAAGTCGACCAGATCCTGCATCGTTGGCCGACGGTACTGCTCGGCACGTGTATTCAGTACCTCAGCATGCCTTTACTGGCGTGGACCATCGTGCAGGTGATGCAGCCTGACCCGCAGATTGCCACAGGGATCCTGATTGTCGGGTGCGTGCCCGGTGCCATGGCGTCCAACGTTCTGACACTGGCGGCCAGAGGGAATGTCAGTTATTCCGTCAGTCTGACGACTTCTGCCACACTGCTGTCGCCCATCGTTGTGCCAATCGCCCTGTGGCTGACAGTCGATGACAAGGTGGAATACAACGGCTGGGCCGCCGTCCAATTGTTGGTGTTGCGGGTCGTGCTTCCCGTTGTCATCGGGCACCTGCTGAATCGTTTTTATGAGGGCTTTCGAAGACTTGCCGATGTCGCAGCGTCCACCGTCGCCAACCTGTCGATTCTGGCCATCATCGCCATCGCGGTCGCCTTATATCGCAGTGGAGTCACGCAGGCCAGCGGTGCACTACTGCTGGCGCTTGCTGTCGTCAACGCGGGTGGCTACCTGGCGGGCTACTTTGGCGGGGCTGCATTTCGACTGCCGGAACCGATGCGGCGTGCGCTGACGCTGGAAGTGGGCATGCAGAACGCCGGTGCCGGAATCGCATTGGCGACAACCCTGTTCGGCGATGATTCACCGGCGGTCATCCCCTGTATCCTGTACACCTTTGGGTGCATGCTGACGGGAACAATTCTGGCGACGATCTGGCAATGGACGACTCCGGACCCCACGACCAGCGAGCACGATGCTGCAGCAACTGAGGGCTGAAATCATGAACCGGGGTTCAGTGCGTGGTCAAGTCCAGGAACAGGGGCTGTTCCGTAGCGGAACTCGCCAGGGTTTCGGGGTGTTTCTGTATGTTGTTCAAAGTCTGGCGACTTCGGCTACCCCAAAATCAAGACTTGACGAAGCACCTCAGCAGTTTACTTGTTGTCGTGGACGATACTGGCTCGTGGGGGTAACGAAACTGCTACAGTAGAGCGTTCTTCGCGGCCACAAGTCAGCGTGAAACGCTGTAGTCACGAACGGTCGTGAAATCTGGCAGTTACGTTGCGTGGGACCATTGTCCCGAGTTGAATCAATTTATTGGACGGGACGATGGTCCCATCCTACGGTCGAAAACCACAGTCCGTGAGGGCACCCATGAACCATCAGCCGCACACACAAATGGCCGGCAAACCCGGTGTCGCATCTGATTCGGCCATTCAACTTCGTTCACCCGCCAAGATCAATGTGTTCCTTGAAGTGCACGGAGTGCGAGGCGACGGCTTTCACGAACTTGAAACCGTGATGCTGCGCACCAGTCTGCATGACGTGCTGCGATTTGAAGCGACAACGTCTGAAGATGTGACACTTCGCCTGGCTGACTATTCTTCACCGACGCTGGCAGAAGTTTTTCCGCTGGACGGTTCCAACCTCATTCTGCGAGCCGCTCACGCATTGCGCGATCATACTCAGACTCGACAGGGAGCTGCGATTACCGTCAATAAACGGATCCCCGCAGAAGCCGGTCTGGCGGGAGGTTCCAGCAATGCAGCCACAACCCTGCTGGGACTGAACAGGTTGTGGGGCTTGAATTTGCCAAAACAGACGCTGCACGATATCGCTGCTTTGCTGGGCAGCGACATCAACTTCTTTGTCGAAGACTGTTGCGCGGCGGTATGCTCCGGACGCGGTGAACGGGTTGTTCCTATTCAACCGAGCGGTTGTTTTCACTTCGTCGCTGTTCGACCGACGTCCGGCAACTCAACACCTGAGGTGTTTCGCCAGCTCAGTATTCCAGGAATCGCCGAACGCAGGGACGTACGCAGGGCAGTCGCCGCCGTGCAGTCCGGTTCAATAGCGACACTGCAGGACGCCGCATTCAATCGACTCACCCCGGCCGCCATGCAATTGAATCCACAGATGGCCGAACTGATGTTGGCTATGGGACAGATTACCGAACGCACCGTATTCATGTCGGGCAGCGGCTCAACCTGCTTCGTCATTGCCAGGAACGCTCGCGAAGCCGGACGACTGAAGGCCCGCCTGCAACATCTGAATTGTCGGTGGCTGCCAGCGTTCAAAGTACAGTAATACTTTATTCGTGATCCGGTGTTATCCGATCACGATTCCGGCCACGGCGGCCGTCATACAGCAGGCCAGAGTTCCGCCGAGCATCGCGCGAACGCCGATGCGGGCCAGATCTGAGCGACGTTCCGGACACAGTCCGCCGATCCCGCCGACCTGAATGCCAATGGATGCAAAGCTGGAAAAACCAGACAGAGCATATGTCATGATGATCGAGGTCCGTTCAGAAATGACTCCGGGGCTGGCTTCCGACGGAATCATGACCCGCATGCGGTCGTAGGCGATCAGTTCATTGGCAAACATCTTCCAGCCAAGCAGTTCCCCGGCGTTGATGCAGTCTTTCCATTCGATGCCCATCAGCCAGGCCATTGGAGAAAACAGGTAGCCACAGATCATCGACAGTGTGATGCCCTGCTCGGCCTGCATGCTGAATAGCTCATTCATGACCCACAGGGTCGAGCTGCTAAGCAGAAAGTCCGCCAGGGCAATCAGGCCCATGAACGCGATCAGCATGGCCGCCACATTCAATGCCAGTTTCAGACCATCCGATGCGCCCTGAGTGGCAGCTTCGATCAGGTTGGACGTTTCGATGTCGATTTTGGCATTAGCCCCGCCTGCCGTCACCGGTGTTTCGGTTTCCGGCATGATTACTTTTGCAATCAACAGGCCGGCGGGAGCTGATATGACGGACGCCGTCATCAAATGTCCGGCATCGATTCCCCAACCGATATACAGAGCCATGACCCCACCGGCGACTGTGGCAAAGCCGCCGGTCATGATGGCCATCAGTTCTGATTGCGTCATCGTGGGGATGTAGGGCCGAACGACGAATGGTGCTTCTGTCTGACCGACAAAGATATTGGCGGCGGCGGACAGGCTTTCGGCTCCGGAAGTACCCAACGTGCGTTGCAGCACCTTCGCCAGCATACTGACGACACACTGCATCACACCCAGGTGATACATCACTGCCATCAGCGACGAGAAGAAGATGATGGTCGGCAGGACGCGGAACGCAAAATAGAAATCAGCGAAGTTCTCGCTGAACACAAGTTTGCAGCCTTCGTCGACAAAGCCCAGCAGAGTTTCAAATCCATCTCCCAGCGCCGTGAACACAGATCGACCATGATCTGTTCCCAGGATCAGGTTGACAAGAATAATCTGAGTCAACAGCCCACCAATGACCACACGCCAGGGAAATCGGCGTCGGTGACTGCTCATCAACCACGCCAGACCGATCATCACGAACAGGCCCACACCGGCAACGATGCGATGAAACAGAACGGATTCGGGCGGCATGAAATGATTCCACAGCGGAGTTCGCTCGGGTGTGCACCCGACGAGCAAATTCTGATACCACGAACATGGGTTGCCGCGACCGAGAGTGTGCACACCCCATCGGCCAGTGGGTTACTTTTTCTTCAGCGTCTGCATGTAATCGACGATGTCCACAATTTCCTGCGCCGTCATCACCTTTTGCAGATCAGCGGGCATCAGCGAAATCTTCTGCTTCACCTTTTCGTCCACTTCCGCCATCTTGAATGTTCGCACGATCGCGTCATCACTTTTGATGCTGATGCTGTCGTCCGTTTCGCTGGTGATCAGGCCGTTGACCGTCGTGCCGGACGTCAATACAAGTGAGTAGGCTTCGTAGTTGTGACTGATACCCGCACTCGGATAGATGATGGATTCGAACATGGCCTGCGGGCTGAGTTTGCTGCCGATCTCCGAAAGGTCCGGGCCGATTTCACGCCCGATCTTATTTACGATGTGGCACTTGTGACAGGTGCCCGTGGTGTTGTAGATCAGTCGTCCATTTTTTGCGTCACCCTTCATTGTGACCAATCGAGTGATCGAAGGCAGCGGCTTGCCTTCTTTGCCCGGTGGCAGTGGGAAGAGCGTGTTGGCGAGTTCACGAGTGCTGCGCGAAGACGCTGCATGTAGTGCGGCGGCGGCGACCTGATTCAGTTCCGCGTCCATCTTTTTTGAAGTGATCAGTTTGCCCAGTTCACGGGCGGCGTGCTGAACCTTAGCGGCGGCTCGCACGCACTCGCGACGAACGTCAATCGCGACGGAGCCATCGGTGATTACTCTCATCAGCACGCCCGCGACGGAGCTTTCCAGTGAATTCCCCATCACCTGTGCGGTCGCCGTCGCTGCCTTCGCGTCTTTATCCTGCAACGCCGCAGTCAGCAGATTCCACTGCTTGCCGCGAAGCAGCGAACGCACTGCTTCAACCCCGATTTGGTCGGCCGGATGTGCCTGAGCAATATTCAGAACATCGCCGTATCGATCGGTCAGTTTGAAACCTTCGATCAGTTGAATGTACTGCGACGTCCCCTGCAGATCCGTCAGTGCCTGTTCGAGGGCAGCTTTGGCATCAGGATTGGTTGAGAAATCGGCCGTGCCCAGTCGTTGCAATGACTCGGCGATCACCACAGGTCCTGTTTCGCCCTTAAATTTCGCCAGCGTCTGTTTTGCAATGAGTCGATTCACTTCCTTCGCGACGACATCCTTTGGCTGAAAATCCAGAGCCCTGAAGAACGCCGGCAGGTGCTGGGCGCTGACCTCGGATTTCGCGGAGGCGGCCATTCGAATGATCAGATCAACGATGCCCTGTGCAGTCTGGCTTCCTCGACTTCTCCACATCAGACTGGCGGTCGTCTCGGCCCGATTCGAGCCACCTATGTCAGCCGCTTCTGCATAGCCGGCCATGCATTCATCCCAGTTGCCTTCGGCCGCCAGACCAAGTGCCTCCAGATACCAGCGATCATGCGAGGGAAGTTGTGCCGCCAGCTTGCCCCAGAGTTCTGGCATGGATCCCGAATCGGTGTGCCGCAGTGTGACCGCACATTCACGGCGAACCTGCGGCGACGCGTCATGGACCAGTTTTGCAATCGTTTCGGCATGCGCCACACCCATGCGTCGCGCCAGGCGAAGGCCGGCAATGCGAATATTGCTGTCTTTGTCTGCGATCGCCGCATCGACATATTTCTGCGTCCTGCCGTCGATTTGTCCCAGCAGCCACAGGGCTCGTGCTCGAAATCGCGGATTGGTGTCGCTCTCGAACATCTTTGCCAGCGCTGATTCGGCCGCCGCGCCAGATTGCTTCAGCTTCTGAAACGCAAGGTAACGCGTGGCCACGTTGGGACTCAGCAACGCCTTCGCTGCTCCCGCAATGGTGCCGAAGTCGGCCTGCGGCACGGTGTACGCCGCACCCGCCGGAGCCACTCGAAACAGACGACCACGATCGACATCGCCCTGACGATGGCCACCAACGCCGGGATCGTACCAGTCGGCCACGATCAGCGATCCATCAGGCGCCACACAGACATCTGACGGACGGAACCACTGGTCCCGAGTTCCCGTCAGCACGTCGTTGATTTCTGCACTGTAGCCCGCGCCGTCGTCAGTGACGGCATAGCTGCGGACGACGTTCGGTCCAGCGTCGCAGTGGATGAGCTGGTTGTGAAATCGCTGCGGCAGCAGATTACCTTCGTAGCAAATAATTCCTGTCGGTGAACCGGCTCCCGTCTGCAGCAGGTTGGGTACAACACCGGGATCGTTCAGGTGCCAGTGACGAAGCGGAATCGTCTCCTCCCAGCCGGTGCGAGGATCGCGCCAGCCGGCACCGGTGAATTCGTCCTTGTAGCCGTAGTTTCCGTATTCCATCACATAGTTGATGCGAACACCTTTGTTGCCATCGTCGTCATTGTCGGACTGCCAGACCGTGCCGAAGCTGTCGACACACAGTTCCCAGTTGTTGCGAAAATTCCAGCCCAGCGTGTCCACTTTGCTACCGTCGAGTTCGCAGCGAAACGCCATTCCTTCCTGGTACGGCTGACGATTGGCCACGACTTCCCGGCCGGCTTCATCGATGACGAAAGAACCATCGGGGCGGTGCAGTTCTTTGCCCGCGTTGCCGAAGTTGAAGTACAGTCGCCCGTCGGCACCAAACGTGAAACTGTGGATGCCGTGGTCGTGCTGAGACCCCTTGATGCCCGTGAACATCACTTCCTTGCGATCAGCTTTAAGATCGCCGTCGTCGTCGTAGAAGTTGAACACGTTCTCACCGGCCGACACAATCACTCGGTCGCCAAGCACACAGACTCCGTGTGCCGAATCGATGTCTCGCCCCTGATAGAAAACTGTCTGTTTATCGGCGACACCGTCACCGTCCGTATCCTCCAGAACCAGAATCCGGTCGCCTGCTTCCCGGTCGGGATTGTTCTTGTTGGCGAATCGTCGATAGTTGACGACTTCACAGACCCAGATGCGGCCCAGGTGGTCAACGTCGATATTCGACGGACTTAACAGCAATGGTTCAGCAGCAAACAGCTTCACTTCCAGGTCATCAGGAACGTCCAGAGCTGCCACAGCGCCTGCCGGATCACGACTGACTTCTGAGCCCACCCCCGGCGCGGGAGGCTGAGTGGTATAGACTGCAAAAAGGACACTGGCTCCGTTGCCCTGATCACTGCCGCCGTTGTCCAGACCGCCGATCGCTGTGAAGCGGGTGTATCCGGCAGGGAGTTTGTAATGGATGACTGAGTTCGCATGAGTGCCGATGCCATCTTTGACCGGCTTGCCCGCCACGGTCAGAGGATGACCGCCCGCATTTTTTCCGACAGAGGCCTGTCCCCACTGAGTCTTCGCCGACTTCCATTTCAGGCTGGTCAGTCTGATCTCGCCACCGGGACCAGACAGCTTCGGTTCAATCCAGTTGGCCCAGTCACAGGCATATCCATCACCTCCGTCCGTCACGACAAGGTACAGATCTTTGGCACCGGTGATGTCAGCCTGGACTGGCAGTTGATGACCAGCGGTTTTCGTCGTGACAAGCGCCGTGCTGGCGACCGGTTTCGCCGCATCCGCCGCGTGGACGGTGATCGTAGCACAGAATAAAACGCAGATGGAGGCAGGGACTAATCGCACTGGGAACGACTCCGGGGATAAAGGAGAAGCGTGTGGAGGAAAACGTCTGGCACTCAAGGGATTGCGGACGGCACACATGTTCACAAATGTCGGCGTGAAAATCCACCAACGAATCTGCCGAAGCCTGGTGCTTCGTCAAGTCTTAGCTTTGGCGTAGCCGAAGTCGCCAGACTTTGGACGACATAAAGAAAAACCTCCAAACTCTGGCGAGTTCGGCTACGAAACAACCCCCGTTCTTAGACCTGACCACGCACCAGTCTCGCCTACGGATTACGGCTTTTGACAGATGGCTGGCCGAAGAGTCACCGGCGCAGCATCATTGCCCGGACAACACAACAGTGCCTGTCACACGATGACAGCTGAACTTCCGCAGGCAACATCCCCGGAATCATCAGCGTCACTGATGGTCCACGCACCCTGTCACGAATTTAGACGTGCGGTGACCTCCTCAGCCACGCGGTCGGCGGGAATGCGCTCCTGCACCAGCGTGTCCCGATCGCGAATGGTGACCGTTCCATCCGTCAATGTGTCACCGTCGATGGTGATGCAGTACGGTGTGCCAATCTCGTCCTGTCGGCGATAGCGACGGCCGATTGTACCCTGCTGGTCGTACTGGCAGTTGAGTCCGGCCGCCTTTAACGCACCGAAGACCTCAGCAGCCTTTTCCGGCATGCCTTCCTTCTTGATCAGCGGGAAGACAGCGGCTTTCACGGGAGCCAGACGTGGATGGAACTTCATCACAAGTCGTTCCTGCAGTTTTCCCTTTTCATCCGGCTGCTGATCTTCGTGGTAGGCTTCACACAGAAACGCCAGAGTTGCCCGGTCGGCACCGGCGGACGGTTCGATGACGTGCGGGATGAAACGTTCTTTGGCCTGATCGTCAAAGTAACTCAGATCCTTGCCGCTGCCGCGATGTCTGGGCTGTCCATGTTCGTTCAGCTCCGGCACCAGTTCACCGTTCTCATCCTTCGTGAGTTTGCCTTCCATGTGAGAACGCAGGTCGAAGTCACCGCGGTGAGCGATGCCCTCAAGTTCACCGTATTCGCCTTCGTCAAGAAACGGAAATGCATATTCAATGTCGGCGGTCCCGACAGAATAATGAGCAAGTTCTGCGGCGTGATGATCGCGCAGAATCAGGCGGTCTTTGCTGATGCCCAGATCCAGATACCACTGATAGCGACGATCGCGCCAATAGGTGTACCAGCCTGGCGATGCATCCGGCCGACAGAAGAATTCGATCTCCATCTGCTCAAATTCACGAGAGCGAAACGTGAAGTTTCGCGGAGTGATCTCGTTGCGGAAACTCTTACCGACCTGGCAAATGCCGAACGGCAACTTCACGCGACTGCTGTCCGCGACGTTCTTGAAGTTAACAAAGATTCCCTGCGCCGTCTCCGGACGAAGGTAGGCCGCGTCGTCGTCCGTTCCCAGTGCGCCGATGATGGTTTTCATCATCAAATTGAATTCACGGGGATCCGTCAGAGTCCCGGCCTTTGTGGCACCAGGAGCCACCACGTCGCAAAATTCTGATACCTCGATCTGGTCAAGTGTCGTCGCACTGCCGTCCCACTGCAGTTTTCCGGCATACTTTTTCTTCATGCCGAACGCCCGCAACGCCTGGACGACAAGATCTTCGGAAAAATCTTCTTCGGTTGTGGCGACGGCGATTCGCGTCAACTCGGCATCCGTGTTTTCCTGCTTGATCGATTGGCCGTCGCACGACACCCAGCGGATTCGGACCTGATCCAGACGGAAGCGACTTCTGGTTTCACGGCAGTCCACCATCATGTCGTGGAACAGATCGTAATGGCCGGAACATTTCCAGACCTGCGGATGCATAATCAACGCCGTCTCCACACCAACCATCTGGTACTTCGACGGAGCGTCACCCGGCTGCAGCAATTCGTTGTGCGCCGAGACCATATCGTGATACCAGCTGTTGCGAACGTTGCGTTTCAGTTCTGTGCCCAGCGGGCCGTAATCCCAGAAGCCGTTTTGACCACCGTAGATTTCTGAGTTCTGAAAGACGAAACCGCGCCGCTTGCAAAGTGCGACGATCTTCTCCATGGAACGACTCATGATTCTCAATTACTTTCTTTGGTTCCTACGCAACGCGTCGCAAATTGACATCCTCTGGATCGGCCTTCGACGCCAGACGCTCAAGCTCTTTCTGCTGCAATTCCGCCAGTCGCCGCTTCTTTTTGCGGCTGAACTGATTGGTGAAATCTATCAATCCCGGTGCAAATCGTTTCAGCTGAAACAGCCCGTGAGCCATTGGCGTGATCACGATCTGCCGTTTATTTCGCCGGATCGCCTTAATGGTCAGTGCGGCCACTCGCGCTGCAGAAGCACATAGAAAAGCAGGTGGCGTCGGTACGCTTCCGTTTTCTTTTGCGACGCCCGCTTCGTAGAGACTGGTCTGCACCGGCCCCGGACAGACAGCGGTCACGCCAATGCCCTTGCGGCCGTATTCAGCGCGAAGAGCCTCTGTGAAACCGATCAGGCCGAACTTGCTGGTATGATACGCTGCAAACCGTCCGCCTGCGACCATCCCGGAAATACTACACATATTGGCGATGTGGGCGTCCGGCCGCTCCATCAACTGCGGCAGAAAGTGATTGGTGATCTGGATCGGCGCCAGCAGATTAATCTTCATCAACCAGTCCCACTGATCCTGACTCATTTCATGCGTCGGACCGTAGTACAAAACACCGGCGTTGCTGATCAACAGGTCGATCACTTCGGCATTCCGGTCGAAATCCGAAAGCGTGCTGCTGATCGCGGTCGGATCGGCAAGGTCGCAGACTCGTGTTTGAACCCGGACCTTCTGCCCGATCGTCCGTGCCACGTCATGCAGCCCGACTTCGTCAATATCGACCAGGTACAGATTGCACCCCAGCGACGAAAGCTGCAGTGCCAGTTCACGCCCAATGCCGGAGGCCGCTCCTGTCAGAAATGCGGTCTTGTTGTCAAATGTTTTCACATGTTTCCCTTCGTTGTGAAAAATCGCACGGCGGTCCGCGGTCGTCCGGACCGCCCGATACCCAGTTCACAGTCGCACGATCTTAACGCGTCCCGTGTTTCGCGAAAAGACGTTTAACGCGGTGTTAAGCGTTAGTTCTGGGGTTGGTTCGCTTAAGTTCAACGGCAAGCCGTAGGCGACTTCGATTTGGCCCGAAAAGCGGACGCCTCCGGCTCACCGTTAAACGAATCGGAACGAGGCGCATCCCCCGTTATTAGGGTAGATGACGCCTTGCGGTGAGTAGGTGGCCTGAGTCGGGGAAGGAGAATCAAACCGGCACTGCCGGCCCCGGGGTTTCACTCGTACCTCGCTCTGGCCCCGTCCACCCTCTCCAATTCTTCAACCATTCATTGCCGCACCCGCCACCAACCGATCGTGTGGGCAGCATCACGGTCATTGAGTTCTGCGGCATTCTGTCGCCGAAGGGGCTCACCAGAACAGAGGAAAACAATAGAACCGTAAATCTGCTGCCAATTCAGGAGGACATCAATCGGCTTCCTGGTACAATTATGTGACTCGAGATCGAGCTGCGACCTGTCACCCCTTACCTCGGCTGCACGCGGATTCAGACGTTGTTTCCGGTTTTGGTGAGAAGGACCTGATGGCACAGAAACGTTACAAAAGCTTTCGCATGGAGCTGGACTTCCGCTTCGCCGAACTGCCCCCGCCCGTTTTACCCGATGGTTATCGCTGGCTGGCGTGGCGACCGATCCTTTCCGAACGGCACGCCCAGGTAAAATGGCGGTCGTTTCGTGGAGAGCTTGATGGCAGAGTGTTCACGTGTCTCAGCCAGATAGAAGGCTGCCGTCGGTTGATCACCGACATTGGCAGGCAGCCGAAATTCTGTTCCCAGGCCACTTGGATGGCAGCCTTTCAACCGGAACCATCGTGGCCGGCGGATGACTGCGGCACTATTCAGGGGATCTGTCGCTCTGGTGGCGTGGGTTCCATTCAGAACGTTGGAATCGTTCCGGAACATCGCGGCAATGGTCTGGGGAAAGCGATCGTGCTGAAAAGTCTGGCAGGCTTCCGGCAACAGGGGCTGACTTACGCATCTCTGGAAGTGACGGCACTTAATCGAGTGGCGGTGCGTCTTTATCAGACACTCGGTTTCCGCATCACCCGCGTGTTATACCGCGAAGCTGAGGGCGGCAAAGTGATTCGGGGAACAGAACGAGCTCCGTGGAAAGGCGAACGCGAATTGATGTCGACGTCGTGAGACGTGGGCAGTTAATCAGCGATTGTACGTCACGGAAATAACAACGCTGTTGCTGTCGTGTCCGGGCGTTCGATATTCGTGAATCACATCCAGTGAAACGTTTTCGAGAAGTCCCTCCGCTTCCGCCTCTTCGCTCGCCCGAATGCGCCGGATCGTCTCTGCAGCCAGAACAACAGTTTGCGGATTGGTGCCACCGCCCGAGCCGTCAAAACGTCAAACTGCTGCTTCTTCAGAACGTCTTCCGCCCGCGCGGCATGGACCGTGACGTTCAGGTCTGTTTTCTGCACGATGGCCGTCAGAACGTTGGCCTTCTTGCCGGTGGACTCCGCCAGAGCAACCGTCAGATCAGGACGAAGAATGGCCAGCGGAATCCCGGGCACTCCACCACCTGAACCCACGTCCAGAACGGACTGACCGGATTCGATGTGCGCCGACAGCTGCAGCGTATCGATCAGGTCACGGGAAACAAAGGACTCAAAGTCCGTGTGCCGGGTCAGGTTAATTCTGGTATTCCAGTCCCAAAGCAACTCTGTGTAGCGACACAGGCGTTCGCAATCTTCGGGACTGACAGAAAGATCGTGCTGCGTAATAGCAGCGGACAGATCGTCAACAGACATGGTGGTCATTCATATTCCAGATGGGGATGGCTGCAAGCTGTTTGAGCGGTTGCACGGCAGTCGCCTGGCAGTTCCTGTAGGTCATTCAGTGAAATGCGAGCAGGAGGTGTCGCCCGCGCGGAGAAAGTGTCTGTTTCGTTAGACCAACCCGAACGCTTTGTCCATATTGTCGGACACTTCTTTCAGTCGATCGGGGCCGCCTCCGCTGACTTCCGCAGCCGCCCATCCCTTGAAGTTAATTTCCAGCAGGGCTTTGCGGACGTCCGCCCAGTCCAGGTCGCCTTCACCGATCTTCGTGAACTTGCTCTCCGCACGCGAGAATCCCTTCAGATCGAGTTTCACGATACGTGAACCCAGCTGACGAATCCAGTCGCCCATGCTGCCATATTTCCAATGGTTGCCAATGTCGAACTGCATACCGACCCAGGGAGAATTGATTTCGTCGACGAACTTCACGAACTTGTCGGCAGTCTGATTTGAGTCGCCTTCGTGGTCGTACAGAAAGTGGTTCCAGACGTTTTCGATGGCAATGTGAATCTTCAACTCGGCCGCCAACGGTACAGCTTTGGAAATGTTCTCCATCGATCGTTTCCAGATTTCCTCCTCCGTACCGTCCTTGCCGTGGCCGATGACCAGCAGCGCCGTGTCGCCGCCCACGGCATGCGTCAAGCGTAGCGCTTCTTTCAGTGACTCAAGCGCCTTAGCTCGGACAGCCGGATCCGGATCCGTGTGGCGGATTTGCCAATGCGTTGAATTTACCGTGCCGTCCACGGGTAGGCCGGATTCTTTGATGGCCTGCTTTGCTTCCTCAACGATTGTGCCTGGCGCGTTCAACTCAATCCCGTCGAATCCTGCAGCCTTTGCCGCATTGAACTTGTCGGTCAGAGAACCCTCAACTTTGACCATGCCTATCTTCAACGTCTTGTACAGTCGCCCTTTCAGAGTGTCAGGCGCCGCCGGAACAGCCGCTTCAGAACTGTGGCCGACGGCAATCGCCGCTGCCAGCGTGGCTGCCGATGAGGATCGCAGAAAGGACCGTCGCGAGAAGTCAGAATGTGTCATGAACCGAACTTTCAGTGGTGGGGCCGTGGAAACCAGGGGGCCTGAATTTTACCGTCAATAGGTGTGAAGGAACAGGCGCTGCACGCGTGCTATTCGGCATCGGGTCTGCGAAGTACCAGAACCGGACATTCTGCCCGGCGGACCACGGTCTCTGCGACTGAACCGAGCAGCAGTCGCTTGACGCCCCCATAGCCGTGCGATGGGATAACAATCAGGCCCGCTGAGATTTCTTTCGCGTAATCAGCGATGTGCTTGCCAGGCTGTCCGTCTCGCACAACCTGGCGGAGCCCCGGGAAGCCATGTTGCGACAGAAACTCAGCGAAATGTTGACGAACGGCGTTCTGCCGATCCGTGTCGGTTGGAATTGGAAGATATTCGATGTCCGGAGCAATCTGGTCGAGCACGGGAATGACATGCAGAACGTGAATCTGATTCCTGTCGTGAGCCAATTCCAGCGCCGTCGAAATGGCCGTGACCGACATGCCGGAAAAGTCGACGGGGACAACAATTGCCTCGGAAGTTTCCCAGCCCATTCCGTATGTTCCTGCTGCTGCGGCGATGATTTCTGTACTGAATTGCCGCAGTCTAACGGATTCCCGCAGACGTGTGGCGGCGACGCGCGTCTTTGTGCCGTTTATCAGGTGATCGGCGATGCGGCCTTATGCTGATCGAATGGCGTTGCGGCTGTCCCGCCGTCAATCTGTCAATGACACCGCGCCTACGGCCATCACAGGCAACGCTGCCCGCCGTCCTGCTACACCTTCGGCTCACGCCATACGCGGCGAGATTCGGCCAGCATCCGGTCAGCAGCTGTGGGGCCCCACGTTCCAGCCTGGTAGAACTCCAGACCGGCCGGTCCGGATTCCCAGTGCTTCAGCACGGGAGCAACAAAACGCCAGGCCGCCAGCAGTTCGTCGCTGCGGGTAAACAGCGTTGAATCTCCACGCATCACGTCCATAAGCAGGCGTTCGTAAGCTTCCGGCAAGTGAGTGGTAAAGTGATCCTCGTAGTCAAAATCCATGGCCACGGGCTGCACCTGATACTGCATGCCAGGCCGCTTGGTCGAGAAACGCAGGAAGATGGATTCTTTGGGCTGGATTCTCAGAACCAACTCATTGGGACGAGCTTCCACGATGCTGCACAAATCGCCTTCGCACTCGATCGTGCTGAACAGATTCAGCGGAGGATGCTTGAATTGTATCGCGATTTCGGTCACTCGTTCCGCCATGCGTTTTCCTGTGCGCAGGAAGAAGGGAACTCCGGCCCACCGCCAGTTATCGATCTCCGCGTGCATCGCCACGTAGGTTTCGCGACTGGAATTGGCCGGCACGCGTTCCTCGTCACGATAGGCCAGAGCGGGCTGCCTGTCGACAAGACCTTCCGTGTACTGCCCGCGGACTGCCCACGTATCGACGTGACCATTCGAACCCGGTCGCAGCGCCTGCAGAACCTTCATCTTTTCGTCGCGGATTTCGCGGGCCTGAAACAGGGCCGGCGGATCCATAGCCACAAGGCACAGCAACTGCAGCAGATGATTCTGCAGAACGTCGCGAAGTGCTCCGGATGTGTCGTAGTAACCACCTCGACTGCCTTCCATGCCGATGGATTCGGCGACGGTGATCTGCACGTTGTCGACATGGTTGCGATTCAGCAGCGGCTCGAAAAACGCATTGCCAAATCGGAACAACAGAATATTCTGCACCGTTTCTTTGCCAAGATAATGATCGATGCGGTAGATCTGATCCTCGTGCAGCTGGTTCCTTAACTGTTCGTTCAGCAACTCCGCCGAGGCCAGATCGTGGCCGAATGGCTTTTCCACCACGACTCGCAGCCGACCACTGTTTTTGCGTTCGGTCGGGATCATGCCGGACGCATTCAAGCCACGCACGGCGTCGTCAAACAACGAAGGCGTCGTCGCCAGATAGACAACCCGCGGAGCATCTGCACTCGTGCCCAGTCGCTGTTCGAGCTCGGCAGTCGCCTGACCCAGGGCCACATAGTCCGCTTCGCTGGTGATGTCGACTTGTCGGTAAAACAGCTGCTGCGAAAACTTTTCCCATGCGGCCAGCGACTCCGCACTGTCATCATCCTTCAGCACCGAAGATCTCAGTTCGTTTCGAAACTGTTCGTCACTCTTGTCGCGGCGCGCGACACCAATGACAGGGCATCGTTCGTTCAGATAATTCTGCCGCGACAGCTGAAACAGTGCGGGAACAAGTTTTCGAGTGGTCAGGTCGCCGGACGCTCCGAAAATCAGAATTGTCGTGTCACCAGGCAGGTTTTTCGATGCAGTCATATCAGTTTTGTTTGTTTGCCAATCAGTAACGGATCCAAATTGTAAGAATGGCCATCAGCGGAATCCGGAAAACCCTGATATATTTACGTCAGTCCGGTGTCGACCGTGCGGGATGGTGGGCCGCAGGCTATCTTTCGAAGCGACTGTTGACTACCAACACTGAGTGACGGGGCCAGCAAAGGTTCGGGAGTCTTTTTCGGAGGTGCAGTGTGTGACCTGAATCACCTGCGGCCGAAAAAGACTCCCGAACCTCTTACCCACACACAAGCGCGCCTCGTCAAACGGAAATCCAGACTTATGAAAATCGGAATTATGGCCGACATCCACGATAACGTGGATAATCTGCGACATGCCATCGGCCTGTTTAATGCAAGGAAGTGCGGCGTCATTCTACTGGCCGGTGACTTCGTCTCGCCTCTGGTCGTGCCTTCCATGCGAAAACTGACTGGCAGGGTCATCGCTTGTTTCGGTGACAACGACGGAAATCAACGGGGCATCATCGGCGGAATGAAAATCGTCGGGACGCTGGGATACGGTCCCCTTAGTCTTCAAACGTCGGACGGACTGAAGATCCTGATGGCCCATCAGCTGAATGAATTGAAAGACTGCATCGGCGACGAGGATGTGATCGTGTTTGCACACACTCACCGTCCCAGCGTGGTTGAAGACAAAAACGGTCGGTTATTCATTAACCCAGGTGAAGTTGCGGGCTGGATGTTTCGCAAACCGACGGTCGTGATCCTGGATTCCGAAAGTCGAAAGGCAGAGGTCGTCGACCTGCCCGAAATGCCACCAGGCGTGTTTATCCCTGAACCGGGATAGCCCGCTGATTGCGTTGCATGCCGTACGTGGGGGCAGTAGTCTAAGGAGTACCGGGAGCGCCCCTTATGTCCTTGGGCCTCCGTGTATTGTTCATCACAACATTGGGGGTTTGAATATGCGAGTCTCTGCACTGCTGCCCGTAATTGCCCTGCCGCTGTTGACGGTCTGTCAGGTGATGGCCCAGGACTCAGGAGCATACGACCTGATTCCAGGTAATGCCGCGGCAGTTCTGCGACTTCAGGCACCCGATCAGACCATTGATGAGCTGGCGAATTTCGTCGACAAAGTGCAGCCGGGATTTGGACGGTTTGTTCGCAGCCAGGCAACGGCGATTGGAATGGTGATTTCGAATCCGACGCTCGCCGGCGTCGATCGATCGAAAGACTGGTACCTGATTGTATTTGCCGACTCGCGTACCCAACCGGAAACAGTCGCCTTGGTCCCGTCGACGGATGCCGCCGCACTGAAGGAGGCCGTTGGTGCCAACTTCCACTACGCCGAACAAGATGGCTGGGTGGCGTATTCGACGAAGGCCGGGTTGATCGAGCAGGTGAAAGCGTGCTTTGGTGGAACACTACCACCCGTGTCTGGTCACATGGATGAACACATTCGTCGTGAACTGAACGCCGGTCAGCTTACGGTGTTTGTGAATTCAGGCTCTCTGAAGAAGACATACGCTACTCAGCTGGCGCAGGCCGAAGATCATCTGGACGAACTTCTTGAAGTGATGGGCTCGCAAATTCGGGCGGGCAACCCGGGGCTGGATATGGAGTACGTCATGGATATCTATGGCAGGTTTGGCCGACTTGTCATTCAGAGTGTGCGAGATTCAAAGTCCGCTGTCGTCAGTGTGCACGTCACAGACAGCGCAGTGC
>LWDU01038921.1_pt4 | contig 40031 bp, 31 predicted proteins | sample 727161 | NCBI WGS metagenome assembly LWDU01 (sample SAMN04566230, study PRJNA314399) | hydrothermal vent metagenome | isolation source: deep sea hydrothermal plume seawater | place: Mexico: Gulf of California, Guaymas Basin | collected 2004-07-11
CTGGCCGACAAAGTCGGCCAATTCCACCTGGATATTCTCCAGGGCCGAGACCTTCCTGGCTAACTGGCCGACAAAGTCGGCCAGTTAGCCCAAGATGATAGATACCCAGTCGGTCAGGGGCATACTGAACCCGGCGGCGTTTTTGTGACCGCCGCCTCCATATTCCCCGGCGATCTCGGAAACGTCGAAGTCTCCGATTGAGTAGAGGGTGGCGTGCACTTTGGAGCCCTCGATCCGATAGACACAGCCCCAGGAATTGCCGAAGGTTTTTCGTTCGGCAAGTGCGTGTCCGATCGCGCTTCGGCGGGTTCGCGCGTTGATGGCTTCGACCCGGCGGTCTCCAAGAGAAATGGCCGTCGGGTTTCGGATAGCCCGCTCGACTTCGACGTTGTTGGTCCGGACAATGGATTCACCTTCTCGGGCAAGGTCGTCGATATTCCTGTCGGCAAGGGTTGTCCATGTATCGAAGTCTTGGGCATAAGACGAAATAGCGGCGTTGACCTCGGCAGATTTTGGCAACTGCCAATTCCAAATGTCCTGATCTTCGATGTAGCTCAGGAGGTCCGGTGCGCGTTCGCCGGGGAAAAGATACTGCCAGGTTAGGATGGCGCCCGAGTGGTTCATGTCGAAGTGAATTTCGTGGCCTTCGTCTCGCAGCGCCGCCAGAAGTTCGGGTTCCTCGTCGAAGCTCTTCTGATTCGTGACGTGATGATCGAGAACAATGATCCGAGCGGCGTGTTCCGCGAGTTCGCTCAATTCGTCGAGCCCCGGCGCAATGTCGACGAAGAGAACCAGCGCATCCTCGACGCGATTTCCTCGCAGTCGATCGTAGTGTCCCCGCGCAATGAATTCGCCCTCTCCGGCCCATGCTCTGCGAGTTGCCCAAGCCGAGCCGAATCCGTCGGGGCAGGCGGCGTGGTAGACACATATTTTTCGCATCAGTTCAGACTAACCGATTAGGGGCCTCAGGGCGCGTCCCCGGGATTCATGCGAAGCGCTTATGCAGCCAGTCGATCATGATTCGGTTCAGCTCCTCGGGCTTCTCTTGCTGGGTCCAATGTCCGCATTGGGGAATCATGACGGTTTCGAGATCGTTGCAGCGAGAGGGCATATCTGCGGCCATGGCGGGCTGTAGCGCCATATCCCATTCCGCAGTCACCATCAGGGCTGGATGATCGATTTTCTGCACGCCGAGCTCGGGATGCAGGGTCCAGTTCCGGTCAAAGTTCCGGTACCACGAGACCCCTCCCCGAAATCCGCTGCGGGAAAAAGCCTGGGTGTAGAAATCGAGTTCGGCCGGCGATAGAAGAGCTTTGCCGGTTTCGGGAATGAGTTCGAGTCGGCGAAAGGGATTCATATCGCCGCCGCGCTCGGCGGCTTGAGCCAGCATGTCTTCGATGGGAATTGCACTTCGCATCAGTTTTTCGAATACGAGTCGAGGATTTTTGTCGAGTACGCCTTCGGCCACTCCCAGCGCCTGGAACCAGAGGATGTACATTTTTTCAGTAACACCCTCGACAGCCAAAGAGAGCGCCTGGGTTGGTGGGATGGGAGAGCGAGGTAGGTATGGCGTGTTCACTCCGATTACCCCCGCAGTACGATCGGGATAGAGGATGGGCATTGCCCATGCGACGAACCCTCCCCAATCGTGGCCTACAAAAATTGCCGTTTCGACTTCCAGTGCATCGAGGAGGTGGACCAGATCAGCGGTCAGGTGATCGATATCGTAGAAGTCGCTTCCCACCGGAGAATCGCTCGCTCCGTATCCTCGTTGGTCCGGAACGATTGTGTGAAAACCAGCATCGACCAGAGGTTGGTATTGGCTCCGCCACGAATACGCGAGCTCGGGAAAACCGTGGCACAGCACAACGGCAGGCCCCGTTCCGCCCTCATGGACCGAGAGCGACAGGCTTTCCTCTTCGCGGCCTTCGGCGTCCAAACACGGGGCGAGACGGATTCGACGGGCGGGGGGGAGCGCGGGCATTTTTCCTCCGGACGGTGTGGGGGGAGCAGCATAGTCTAGAAGCCAGCCCTGTGGCTCTGTCTTACGCCGCATGAAGGGAAGGTCCGGAGGGGGAACGTACGGGCTCGAGTGGGCAGCAATAGGAAAAGCAGTGGGTTAGCGTGACCGGTCTTCTGGAGCCCCCGCATGATTCGATCGACGAGTGATCCGGTTTCCGAGGTCGTCCAGCTTCGCTGGCGCGAGCTCTTGCTGCCGGATTCAGATCTGCTTCGCGTTTGCGAGGCGTTGCGCTCGAGGCCGTGGGCCTGGCTGCTCGATAGTGCATCGGTGGATCACCGGCTGGGCCAATTTTCTTTTGTCGGAGCCGATCCCTACCTCGTTGCACGGGCCTTCGGCGAACGCATCGAAGTCGAATGTCGCCGTCCGGTTCGCGAAACCCTCTCCTCGGGTTCGAGATTTCACGAGGAGAAGGGGATTTTTTTCAATTGGTTGCGCGGGGCTCTGCCCAACTTCGATGTCGATCTCCACGGGCTTCCCATCGCCTTTCCCTTCTTGGGTGGCGTGGTGGGGTATTGGGGGTACGAACTGGCCGAACAGATCGAGGCCCTGAAGTTTCACGGTCAAGACGATTTGGGCATGCCCGACGCGACCGTGCTCTTTATCGATCGCCTGGTGGCTTTAGATCATGCCAGTGGACGCTGCTTTGCGCTGGGGCTCGGTTTCGCCAAAACTCCAGAAAAAGCGGCTACGCGGGCGTCCCGCGCTGTGGCCGATCTTTCCGAAAGCCTGGCGTTCCTGGAAGGGGTCGAAAAAAGCGTTCGAGTCGGCGATAAGCCCGGCCGATCGGATGGCGGTTCGAGCGCCGGGCTCGCGAGTTGCCCGAATCGCGCCGCCGAAAACGCCGGTCAGATTTCCGAAGACCTCCGACGTCGAAAACTTTTGGGTGCGCGAATACCTCCCGGTATCGGCGGAAGTTTTGACGCGGAAGGCTATCGTGCCCGAGTCCGCCAACTGAAGGACGAGATCGCCGCAGGAAATGTCTACGAGGCGAATCTGACCCGCAGGATGGATCTTCCCTTTTCGGGCGATGTCTGGTCGCTCTACCTGGCTCTTCGGCAAGCCTCCCCGGCACCCTTCGCGGGTTTCATGGACCTGGCCGACGGTGCGATTCTGGGGAGTTCTCCCGAGAGGTTTCTCCGGGTTTCCCCAGCCGGCGAGGTCGAGAGTCGCCCCATCAAGGGAACCCGCCCCCGAGGTCTTTCTGCCGAAGAAGACGCGGCACTCGCCGCCGATTTGGTCGGTTCGGAAAAGGATCGCGCCGAAAACTTGATGATTGTCGACCTCGTGCGGAACGATTTGGGCCGGGTCTGCGAATTGGGCAGCGTTCAAGTCCCCGAGTTAATGACGCTTGAGCGCTACGCCTCGGTCTTTCAACTGGTCTCCACGGTGGTGGGGAAGCTGGGCAGGGGAAACGATCGCATGGATCTCCTCGGAGCCGCTTTCCCGCCCGGCTCGATGACGGGGGCACCGAAGATCGCCGCAATGGGCCTGCTCGATCGTCTTGAGCCCGTCCGCCGCGGGGTTTATTCCGGAGCGCTCGGCTATCTCGATCTTCGCGGAGGGATGGATCTCGCGGTGGTGATCCGAACGCTGCTGGTCCAAAAGGACCGGGTTCATCTCCATGTCGGCGGAGCGGTTGTGGCGGACTCGGATCCGCAGGAGGAGTACGACGAGAGCCTCGACAAAGCGCGGGCCATGCTCGCAGCGCTTGCGGCGGTGCGCCCCACCGAGGCGTCGGATCTGGATTCGCCCTGAGAGCGTCGGGCGTTTCTTTTGGCCTTTCGCCGTTGGCCTTTCCCCGTGCTCCGTCTACGGGGCTCGGCGGGTGGAGACCCGGTTCGCGCCGAGCGCGTAGCTGGGGCTACCGTTGGGCTCCATGCCCGTCGCTAAAAATTCACCCGAGGTGACGTGGATCTTCGGCTACGGATCTCTGGTCTGGCGGCCCGGTTTCGAGTTTTGCGAACGCCGGGAGGGATTTCTGCGCGACCGGGTGCGGCGGTTTTGGCAGGCCTCTACCGATCATCGCGGCGTCCCGGGTCGACCGGGCCGGGTCGTGACCTTGATCCCCGAGGCCGGGGCCCGTTGTTTCGGCACCGCCTATCGGTTGAGCGACGTCGATCGGGAGTCGGTATTGGCCAGTCTCGACTATCGCGAGCGTGGAGGGTTCAGCCGCGAGTCTGTTGAGATCCATTTTTCCCAGGCGGGGAGTCCGACGGGGGAGACCGTGACGGCTGTGCTTTATGTCGCGACGGAAACCAACCCCAACTATCTGGGTCCGGCAGCCATGCAAGAACTGGCGGAGCAAATTCGCAGGAGTCACGGACCGTCGGGGTCGAACGTCGAGTACGTGCTGAAATTGGCGGATGCCCTGCGTGCCATGGGGGCCGAGGACGATCACGTTTTCGCACTCGAGGCCCTGCTCGGAGTCGCCGGTTGAGCTTCTTGTTCGGTGATTGTTTGGGTGCGATGCCCGGGTCGGGTCGCTTTGGAGGGCGAAGACCCTCCGGGCAGCGCTAAGCTGCGGCGCGATGCCGGGCGCTGTCAAGCTGGAAAAACGAGATGGATTGGGCTGGATCGTCTTCGACCACGAGGCGCGCCGCAATGCGATCAACGACGCGATGTGGGACGCGATTCCAGGACTCGTGGCCGATCTTGAGTCGGACCCCGATGTACGCGTCGTGATCATGCGCGGCCGGGGAGAGGTGGCCTTCGTTTCCGGTGCGGATATTTCCGAGTTCGAGCGCAATCGAATTGGGGATGCCGCCCTGGAGTACGACGCCCGCAACGCCCGGGCTTTCGAAGCGCTTGCGGGGCTGAGCAAACCGCTGATCGCGCTGGTCCATGGGTTTTGTGTCGGGGGAGGCTGTGCGATCGCGTTGAACGCAGACCTCCGTTTTGCGGCCGAAGACGCGGTTTTCGCAATTCCCGCCGGCCGTCTTGGGCTGGGGTACAGCAGCGGTGGCCTTGCCTCCCTTGTGGGCGTGGTGGGTCTGCCTGCAGCCAAGGAAATTTTCTTTACAGCTCGGCGATTCAGCGCCGAGGAGGCTCTCGCCATGGGGCTCGTCAATCGCGTACTCCCGAAGCCCGAACTTGACGCCTTTGTCGAAAAAACCGCGCACCAGATCGCCGACAACGCGCCCCTCACCCTGCGTAGCGCCAAATTCATTCTGGGCGAGATGCGCCGGCCGTCGTCCGAGCGGAACCCCGAGGCGGAAACCAACTCCATTCTTGACTGCTATGCCAGTGAAGATTACGCCGAAGGTGTTCGCGCTTTCTTGGAAAAACGCCCCCCCCGCTTCAAGGGACGCTGAGCCTCAGGGTCGCCGGGTGTATTCAGGGTTTGTCGCTTCTCGGTCCAGGCTGTCGTGTGCGACCATTGCGCTCGACGGCGCGAATCAGTGCGAGCAGTGCGGTGTTGACCGGGGTGGAGATCTTGAACTTTCGCGCCAACCGATCGACTGCGCCGCAGAGCGCGTCGATCTCGGTTGGGCGACCCGCCTGGAGATCTTGGAGCATGGACGATTCGTGTCCGGCAGTTGGGGGGAGGAGGTCGCGGTAGAAAACTTCCATGTAGCTCTCGGCGTCGGCCCAATGCGTGCGAATCCCGGCGGCCTCGAAGACATCGAAGATCTCTCGGGCGATTGTTTCCATCAGAGTGCGGGTCGGCGCGGCTTCGCCGAGTCGCCCATAGGGGGCATTCGCCAGAGCGCCGAGTGGATTGAGCAGGCAGTTGTAGAGGAGCTTGGCGCCGAGATCGGCTTGGATGGTCGTGGTGGTCTCGCAGGGAATCCCCCCGGCGCTGATGGCCGCACACAGCGCCTCCAGGCGTTCGTTCTGGGGGGCTGTCTGGGGGGTTGTCTGGGATGTCGGCGGGCGAGAAAAAGAAGGACAGCCCATCTGGATCGCACGGGCATGGACCGTGACCTCGACCCGATGCGCGTCGCCCCGACGAAAACCGGTGAGAATGCTGGCACTGGCGATGTGTTCGGGTTCCACGATTTCGGCGAAGGTCTCGGCGTTCCCCCATCCGTTCTGGCAAATCACCAATAGGGGGGGGGGAAGAAACTTCCCCCAGTTCGTCGCGAGATTCCGGGCGATCTCGGGGTTGGCGGTACTCTTGGTGCAGACCAAAATGGCGTCGATGGGGAAATCGACGAGGTCGGCGATCGACCTGCTGACCTCCAAGGCGTTCGCGGGGCAGTGCGCTGGACCCAAGATGCCCGTTCGCTGGATTCCGTGGATCTCCATGGGGTGGGGGAGACCCGGACGAACGACGAAGTGAACCCGTCGCCCACTGGCGTGGAGGCAGGAACCCAGGGCAAGGCCTACGGCTCCCGCCCCGATGATGACGGTGCGCTCTTCTGAAGGAAATTCTCCGCTCATCCGTGGCTCGGAGCGTACTGGCTCCGGATCGGTGGATCGACCTCCGCCTTCGCCGTCCCATCTCGGCCATCGCCCAGGGGCCGCGTCGGCGTCAAAGCGAAAAACCAGCGGTGGGTTCCGCGTTCCTTTCAGGGAAAAGGCGTGCCGCGATTGGCGATCTCTCCCTTCGCGACTAGGCTTGGGAATCGATTCCGAGTGAGTTCGACTCGCCAATCGGCCGGGGGGGGGGCGATTGAAAGCCAGGGACAGGGTGTATCGCGGCTGGGTAGCGGGGATGGTCGGACTTTTCCTCGTTGACTGCGCGGGTTCGTATCTGCCCCCCGAGCAGCTTCCGGACGCGCTGGCACCGGGCTTGGGCATTGCTCTGGATCCATCCGAGCGCGCGTCGGCGCGAGCCCTAGGGCGGGCGGCACGGGCGATCGACGCGGGCAATCTGGTGGCGGGTGAGTGGGAACTCGATCTTGCGCGCGCGCGGAACGTTCTGAGCGAATATCAAGGTTTCGAGGGAGCGCGCTTGCGGGCGGCTCGCGGTGAATACGCGGCGGCCGCTGTCGAGGTCGCCGAACTCCGAGCAGCAAATCCGGATTCGCCCCTGGCCGGCGCTCTGGCCGAATTGGCGGGGGATTGTTCGGCTGCTCTGGGCGATGAAGAGGCGGCCCGGGAAGCCTGGCAGGTGGCCCTGGCAGCGAGTGCCGATCCGGCGCGTCGCCGGGTTCTCGGCTTGGCCCTGATCGCATCGCGTCAGCGCAGCGGGGAACTCGACGAGGGCCTCGCCCCCGAAGACCTCCAGGCCCTTGTCGAAGCGTTCGCCGAGGCAGAGGAACTCGCCGAGCCGGGTGAACCCCTTCCGGAGAACGCCGTGGCCCGAGGCGATGCTCTTCTATCCCGAGGCCGGAGCGCCCAAGCCGTTGCCGCCTATCGCGAGGGGTTGGCGGATGAACTCGACGTCGATGAGCTTAGGCACGCTCGATTCCAACTCGGGGTGGCGCTCTTCCGTTTGCGAAAATACGGCGAGGCTCTATCGGTTTTTGCGGCGTTGGACGCGGACCCCGAGGCTCGGCTCTGGTATGCGCGGTCCCTGGCGCGCAGCGGGCGGATCGACGAGGCGATCGGGGCATTCGAAGAACTCGCTCCCGAAGCGCCAGCCGAGATCGCCATTCGTGCTCGCTACCTGGCGGCGACTTTGCTCGAGGGCGAGAGCGAGGACGAAAGCGAGCGGGCTATGGGCCACTACGCGCAGATAGCTCGGGATCCCGACTTTCCCGACCAGGCCCAGCAGGCGCTCTGGCGCATCGGCTGGCTGGCCTGGCGCGACGGTGAGGTTCAGGCGGCACGAGGACATTTTGAACGGATGGCTCGGCGCGAGCCCGATGCACTGGGTGCACTGAAGCCGCGCTATTGGGCGGCTCGGTCCGCTGAGGCAATGGGTCGACCTCGATTGGCGCGAAGCGAACTGCGCGTTCTGGCTCGAGATTGGCCGCTCTCCTATTACGGTTGGCGGGCCCAGCAGCGACTGGGGGAGGACTCTGTGGCATCCCGGCGTTCCGCCAATCCATTTGTAGCCCGGCCGATTGCACCCCTCGACGGAGCTCGCTTGCGCCGGGCTGCGCTCTTGCTCGAGGCGGGCTATCGGGCCAGCGTGCAGTTGGAACTCGAACCCCTGCTGGGGCGTCCCTGCGCGGCGCGGGATTGTGTTCGCCTGGGTTCGCTCTTGGCGGGAATTGGCGAATACCATCAGGCCCAGAAACTCGTAGTTGCCCGCTATTCTGCCACGCTCGGTCAAGGGCTTCGTCCGGGCTACGAGGCACTCTTCTGGCTCGCTTGGCCGCCCGCATACGCGGAATTCGTCCGGGCGAGTGCGCCGGTGTCCGACCGCGTAGATCCGGCATTGGTGTGGGCGATCATGCGGGAGGAAAGTGGTTTTCGCCCCGGGGTCATGTCGTCCGCTGGCGCCATGGGGTTGCTTCAGTTGATGCCCGAAACCGCTCGCCGAACTGCGGCCCGGGTAGGGGCCGACGCGTTGGAGGACAGCGAGATGCTCTTCGCTCCCGAGACGAATATCGCCCTGGGGAGCGCCTATCTCGACTACCTATTCGAGCGTTTCCCGAACCAAACTTCGGCGGTCATCGCCAGCTACAACGCGGGTCCCAATGCGGTGGCGAGCTGGCGCAAAGGGGCCTCCGAATTTCTCGAGGACGATGTCTGGGTCGAAGAGATTCCCTACACGCAAACGCGGTCCTACGTGCGACGGGTTCTGCGGAGTCTCCACGCATATGGGAGCTTTTATTAGGCGCCTCGTATTAGCGCTTTGTATAGGCGCCTTGTATAGGCGCTTCGTATTAGCGCTTTGTATAAGCGCCTCGGACCGGGGGAGCAGTCCTGGGCGGTGGTGTATGCTGTTCGGTCCCGATGGGAAGACCGAGGTCGGGGAAAGCTGGCCGCGATAGTGCGCAGCCCGGAGAGGAACCACAATGGGACCGCTTGAAGGTGTCAAAATTCTTGAAGTTGCAGGCATCGGCCCGGGACCCTTCGCGGGCATGATGTTGTCCGATATGGGGGCCGATGTCGTTCGCATCGACCGAGCCGACCGGGCTCGCGGTGGCGACCCCGAGAATCCGCCCAAGGATATTCTCGCCCGGGGGCGCCGAAGCGTGGCGGTCGACCTGAAAAACCCCGAAGGCATCGAAACGGTGCTTTCGATGGTGGAGCAGGCCGATGTGATCATCGAAGGGTTTCGCCCGGGAGTAATGGAGCGGCTCGGGCTCGGGCCGGATATCTGCCTGGCGCGAAATCCCGCCCTTGTCTTCGGCCGCATGACGGGCTGGGGTCAGGAGGGTCCCCTGGCGAACGCGGCGGGGCACGACATCAACTACATCGCGTTGACGGGCGCGCTCCATGCCATTGGTCGGCGCGACCAGGCACCCGTCCCCCCCCTCAACCTGGTGGGCGATTTTGGTGGGGGCGGCATGCTCCTCGCCTACGGGGTGGTGTGCGCTCTTCTCGAGAAAGCCCGATCGGGCAAGGGCCAGGTGGTCGATGCCGCCATGGTGGATGGGGCCTCGGCCCTGATGGGAATGATCTACGCCATGAATGCCATGGGGGTCTGGAAAGATGAGCGAGGCGCGAACCTGCTCGATACCGGGTCTCACTTTTATGACGTTTACGAAACTCGGGACGGAAAATATGTTTCCATTGGCTCTATCGAGCCCCAGTTCTATGCCCTCCTTTTGCAGCAGCTTGGGCTCGAAAACGAAGAGTTGCCATCCCAGATGGATCGCGGGCAGTGGGCTACTCTCAAGGTCCGGGTGGCCGAAATTTTCAAGACCCGAACCCGGGATGAGTGGTCGGAGATCATGGAGGGAACCGATGTCTGCTATGCGCCGGTTCTCGACTTGGAAGAAGCCCCGAAACACCCCCATCTGAAATATCGCGAGACCTTCGTCGAAGCGGCTGGGGTGATTCAGCCTGCCCCCGCCCCGCGCTTCAGTCGTACCTCTCCCGAACTCGTCCGGGTGCCCTCTTTCGAAGGGCAACACACGGACGAAGTTCTGGCCGATTTTGGCTTCGATTCCGAGCGCATCGCTTCCCTGCGCAACGCCAAGGCGGTGGTTTGAAGTCGATTTTCCTCGGTTCGACACGATTTTCGCCCCGGGCAGCAGCTTTCCGCAACGGGCGACACTTGTTTTCGAGCGTTACCCTGCGTCGCGACGAATTCGTAGCCGCACTCAAGAATGACCCACCAGCCAGGAGAAAAACGTGAATCCGAAACTAACTGCCGTCTTCATTGCCGTCCTCGCGATCATTATGTTCGGTCGACAATTCTTTCATCAGGTTCCGGCAGGTCATGTGGGCGTGGCGACGTTCTTTGGCGAGGTGCAGGATTTTCCTTATCCCGAGGGTCCGCATTTCCCGGTGAATCCACTCTTCGCCTGGCACGATATGGACGTTCGGGAGAAGTCCACCAAGTTGCCCGGGATCGATGTGCCTACCCGGGACCAATTGCTCACCAAGATCGATCTGAGTATTCAGTACCGGTTGAACGGGAAAAAGGCCCCGCTGATTTTTCGGGAGACCGGTGACGAGAGCCAGGTCGTTGCGGTCCACATGATTCCCAAGGTGCGCTCCCTGCTGCGCGAACTGGGGACGAATATCGATCGGGCCGAGGATTTCTTTCTGGAGGAAACCCGTGACCGTTTGGCGGTGGGCCTCCAAGAAGGCCTTTCGGCGTACGTTGGGCCTCGGGGCATCATCATCGATACGGTCCTGGTACGCGGCATCAACCTGCCCACGGTTCTCGCCAAGGCCATCGAGCAGAAGAAGGAGCGCGAGCAGGCGGGCGAGCGGGAGAAGGCCGAACTCGAGCGTTTCCGAACCGAGCAGCAGCAGCAGGTCGCCGCGGCTCGGGCGAAGCGTGAGGCGGCCGAAGAGGACGCCAACACGGTGAAGATCCTCGCCGACGCAAAGGCCTATGAAATTGCGGCGATCAACCGAGCCGTCTCGAAGAACCCCGCCTATGTTCAACTCCAAGCTTTGGAAGCGCTGAAGAAGATCGCCGAAGATCCCTCGGCCAAGATCTACTTCTTGGACGGGTCGAGCCCCCAACCCCTCCCGTTGCTTCACATGGGCGACCAGCAGTAGATCCGGGGCTGTAGAGTTGAATCTTTTTCGTTCAAGGCCGTTCTGAAGTCTTTTCGAGGCTGTCGGTCGCGGTACGCGTGGAGTGAGCCCGGGTCCAGCGGCCGGTGGCCAGCCAAGCCCCGGTAATCACGGTTCCTGTCATGGTGCTGATGAACTGGGCGATGAAGAGCCCGTCGGGCCCCATGTTTCGGGTTTCCGCAAGATAAATGCCCAGGGGAAGGGTGAGCAGTAAAGCATTCATCACGGTGACGAGCATGGGGACGATCACGTCTCCGGCCCCCTGGAGTGCCCTAAAGAAGACGAAGGAAAAGGCGAGGGGAAAGAACGAAGCCGCCTGCCAGACCAACATGCGGCTACCGATGGCGATCACCTCGGGGTCGTCGGTAAAAATTCGCAGGAGCGTTTCGCGAAAGAAGTAAAGGGCGGTGCCCAGAGTCCACATCAAGACGATGTGAACTCCGAGTCCAACTCGGATGGAGCGCCACGCCCGGGACACGTTGTTCGAGCCGAGAGCCTGGCCGACCAGGGTTGATACGGCTCCCGCCAAGGGGAAACAGATCATCGGCGCCAGCATGCCCAGGCGCAGGCCGATCGAGTATGCGGTTTGGGCCGTGTCGCCGAAGTTCCCCATTATTCGAATGAAAAAAACCGTAACCAAGAAAGTGCCCAACATTTGTAGGGCCGGTGGCCAAGCAAGAACCAGAACGCTCTTCATGACTGCGGGGTGGGGTCGCAAGTGATGGCTGCGGACGTGGACGCGGCTCGAGCCGCCGAAGAGAACCCGGCTGATCAGAATGATTGAGCCGACCTGTCCGACTCCGATGCCCAGGGCAACGCCCCGGATTCCCAGGGCGGGCATGCCCAGATTTCCATAGATCAAGCACCACTCGCCGAAGAGCGCCAGCAGGGTTTGAACGACGGCGATGAGGAAGGGTGTGGCGGTATCCCCGGCGCCGTTGAGAATCGCGTTGAAAATGTTGACAAAGACAAAACCGAAGTTGAGAAGCAAGACCAAGCGCACATAGGGGATACCCACGGCGAGTACTTCGGGTGAGACGTTCATCATTCCGAGAAGTTCGCCGGGAAAGGCGAGTCCCGCAGCTGCGAGAAAGCAGGAAAGAATCAGACCCATCACCAAGGTCTGGCCAGCCACATGGTCGGCGCGGTCCGGCTTGCCCTCCCCGACGCTGCGGGCGATCAGCCCCTGGGTGCCAAAGCTTGCGCCCATCACGAGCATGAAGATGAACTGCCGAAGGGATTGATTGGTAACGACGACCGCGGTGACCGCCTGATCGCCCATCCCACTGATCAACTTCAAGTCAACCAGCTGAAAGAGAACTCCGCCAAAGAGGCTGGTGGCTACGAGCGGTAGGGCCAATACCATGAGAGAAAGAAAGAGGCTGCCGCGTGTGTGGTCGCGATCGCGCCACCGAGCGAAGAAGCTTTTTTGGCGCGCCTCGTCCGGGCTCAGATCTATTTCTGGGGACACAATGCTCTTTCAGTGGTTCGGAATTTCGGGAGGGGCGAGCATAGCGGGCGCTCAACGCCAGGCGAAAACGGGCTGCTCGTAGTGGGCGACCCGGGTGGATTCGCCCCGAAGCACGACTTCGCGAAGCTGGTAGAGGATGGCTGCAGTCGGAGCATGGATCGATGCGTCGAGCATCGCGATGGGAACCGAGATCACCGGACGATCGCTCTCGGGTATTTCTCGCAGCTGGGGAACGTCAGGATGCTCGAGACAAGCAAGAGGGACTCGATAGACCTCGGCAACTTCTTCGGGGTTCGGGAGAAAAATCGGGTTTTCGTCGGCCCAGACGACCACCGGCGTGATCACGAAGCCCGAACGGGTGGGGTAGTCGTCGAGCAGTCCGATGACCGATGCCGGAGGAAGAGAGAGTCCGACCTCCTCCTCGGTCTCCCGAAGCGCGGTCTGAGCGGCCGTTTCCCCCGCGTCCATGCGGCCGCCGGGAAGCGCCCACTGGCCCGGGTGATCGCGCATGTCCGAAGCTCGACGAGTGATCACAAAGCAAGCTTCGTTGCTGTCATTGGCCACGATCAACAGTGCCACTGCCGCGGGTGTCAGGCCAGAATCTGTCGGTGGGACGCGTTCGAAGCGAGCGAGATTGGCTACTGTTTGGCCGCGAGTGCGGTCGTCCATGATGAACCGCGGGGCCGACATGGCCCGAGCATAACGCGTTGGAGGTCGGCATGGCCTTCACACTTTCATCAGGAGCGATCCCCATGGCGCCCCAGCCGGACGACTCCCTCATTCCCAGTGGCGTCCGCCGTCGTCGCATAGCCCTCCCGGATCGCGGGGTCGAGATCGCGCTGCTGGATTGGGGGGGCGATGGGCCCGTGGCGCTGCTCCACCACGCCAACGGTTTCTGCGCTGCCCTCTGGGCTCCGGTGGCCGAGCGACTCCGAGAATGCTTCCGGGTGGTCGCTATGGACGCCCGAGGTCATGGGGATTCCTCCATGCCCGCCGAAGGCGCGGTGGCCGAAGCCTTTGACTGGACGACCATGGCGGCCGATGTTGGGGTCGTTGCGGCGGAGCTTCTGAAGGAGAGCGGCGACCGTCAACTGGGTCTGGGGCTCGGGCATTCATTCGGCGGCACGTTGACTCTCGCCGCCGAGAGCGCGCGTCCCGGACTCTACCGCCGCATCGTTCTTGCCGATCCGGTGATTCCGCCGACGCCCGCGATGCTGGCCGAAATGGACTGGGGGGATCGGCCTCCCCTGGCGGAGCTTGCCCGTCGTCGGCGCGATATCTGGCCGAATCGCGACGTGGCCCGGGAGCGGCTTGCAGGGAAAGCTCTTTTTGCTCGGTGGACGCCCCGGGCGCTGGATCTCTATCTCGGGGAGGGGCTGGGCGACCGGGAGGATGGCCAGGTGGAACTCAAGTGTTCCCGGGAGGTCGAAGCGCTGATTTTCGAGTCATCCGCATCCCTCAACCTTTTCGAGTGCGTGACTTCGGTCGCCGCGCCTTCGCTCTTTCTCTGGGCCCGGGATGGGAATTTTCCCCGTACGGTCTACGAGGAACTCTGTAGGGGGATGGGTGAAACCCGGATCGTTGATGCGGATGCCGGCCATCTGATTCCCATGGAGGCGCCCGACTGGGTGGCTGATCGGGTGCTCGAGTTCTGCTCGGAGCGCTGAGGCCTGAGCCCTAAATCTCCGGACTTCGTGGGCCGGAGGGGGCCGTCGCTCGGATGCCGGGTATCATCGGCCTTCGCCAACCGGGTTGACGCCGAGGGCATCGGCGCTTCGGTACTCGGCGGTGGAGAGCGAGGGGTGTCGATGTGAACGAGCGTGGCAATGGACCCGCCAGTCTGAACTCGGATTCGGTCGAGCCCGAAGAAGTCCCCGAACCCAATTCGCCCTATTACCCGGGTTTTGGTGTGAATGCTGGAGCGGTCGAGGAACTCCACGGTCTCTACGCGGCCAACCCGGCGTCGGTGGACGCCGGTTGGCGAGCTCATTTTGAGTCGGAGAATTCGTTGCTTCTCCGCTCTTTCAATTCCCCGCCCGCGCCTCTTTCTGCTCCCTCGCCTGCGCCTCATTCCGCCCCTCCGCCCGCGGAGCCATCCGCCTCTCCAATTTTCCATCCACCCGCCCCTCCAATTTTCCATCCACCCGCCCCCCCGATCTCCGTCGCCGAGCCCTCACCCCCTCTTCAGGGTTCCTCGGCCCGCCGGGATCTTCCCGATGCGCCCGCGCCTCCGGACCCCTTTGCCGCGCTCCAGCAGGCCGATCGGTACGCCCGGGTCCTCCGTTTGATTCATTTTTATCGGGCCCGCGGGCACCGCATCGCGGACAGCGATCCCCTAGGCGGTCGGTCCAGCTATTTCCCCGAATTGGATCCTGCGCATTATGGGCTGGGCGATGACGACATGGGGGCCCACTTCATTACGGGTGACCTGCCCGGAGGCAGCATTCAGACTTTGGGTGAAATCCTGAGCCGTCTGCGTGCGACGTATTGCGGGAAGATCGGAGCCGAGTACACCCATGTCCAGGATCCCGGGCGCAAGGCTTGGCTCCAGGATGTGATGGAGAAAACCCAGAACAAGGCCCAGTTGGGAAACCAGGAACGTCGTCTGATCTTTGAGCAACTCGTCGGTGCAGATCTCTTCGAGACATTCGTCCATACGAAGTTTGTCGGGCAGAAACGCTTCTCCCTCGAAGGGGCCGACACGGCGATTCCCATGCTTCAGGCGGCCATTGAATTGGCGCCGCGGTTGGGCATTAACGAGATCGTTCTGGGGATGTCCCATCGTGGGCGCCTGAATGTACTCGCCAATGTACTGGGCAAGGCCTACCAAGCGATATTCGGGGAGTTTCAGGATAACCCCCTGGTGATTTCTCCCTTCGGATCCGGGGATGTGAAATACCACAAGGGTTATTCGACGGATCGATTTGTCGAGTCGGGAGAGCGGGTCCACCTTACTCTCACATCCAATCCTTCTCATCTCGAGGCCGTGAACCCGGTGGTGGTGGGCCGAGCGCGGGCCAAACAAATTCGCGCAGGCGACACCGAGGGAGAGACGATTCTTCCGATTCTGCTCCATGGGGATGCGGCCTTCGCGGGTCAGGGGATCGTGGCTGAAACCCTGAACCTCTCCCAACTGCCCGGTTATTCTACGGGCGGCACGCTCCACATCATCATCAACAATCAAATCGGGTTTACCACGACTCCGGCCGAGGCTCGCTCGACGCTCTATTGCAGCGACGTCGCGAAGATGATCCAGATTCCTATTTTCCATGTCAACGGCGATGCCCCCGAGGCGGCTGTTCACTGCATCAAGTTGGCCATGGAATACCGTAAGCGTTTTCAGGATGACGTTGTGGTCGATCTTGTCTGCTATCGCCGACACGGTCACAACGAGGGTGACGAACCCGCGTTCACCCAGCCGCGGCTGTATTCGAAAATTCGTAGCCGCCGCCTTCTCCGTGAACTTTATGCCGAACACCTGATTCGCGAGGGGGTTCTGTCCACAGAACAGGTGACGGAGATAGAGGACACTCGGAAGACGGCCCTCAACGAAGCCTACGATTCGATTCAATCCCGTCCGCCTGGCCCCGACGAACCCTACGAACCCAACGGACCCTGGACGGGATTTTCCCGCGTTCGACCCAACGAGGACGTGAATACCGCGATCTCTGTCGAGCGCTTGTCACAAATCGCCGAAGGGCTGGGCAGTCTTCCCGAGTACTTTCATTTGCACCCCAAGTTGAAAGCGCTGGTCTACCGCCGGGGCCGGACCATCGAGGATCACGCTCCCATCGACTGGGCGATGGCCGAGGCACTGGCGTTCGGCAGCCTCCTGCTCGAGGGCACAGCAGTTCGACTCTCGGGTCAGGATTGTTCGCGCGGGACGTTCAGCCATCGTCACGCCGTTTTCGTAGACCAGGAAAGCGGGGAGGAATACGCTCCTCTCGATCATCTCTCCGACGCCCAGGCACATTTTGAAGTTCTCGATAGTCTGCTCTCGGAGGCCGCCGTTCTCGGCTTCGAGTATGGCTATAGCCTGGCCGATCCCGGAACGCTGACGCTCTGGGAGGCGCAGTTCGGAGATTTTGTGAACGGTGCCCAGGTAATTATCGACCAGTTCATTACTTCGGCCCATGTCAAATGGGGGCGCATGAGTGGATTGGTCATGCTTCTCCCGCACGGCTACGAGGGGCAAGGCCCCGAGCATTCGAGCGCGCGGGTCGAACGTTTTCTTCAGACCTGCGCCGAAGATTGCATGCAGGTTGTGAACTGCACGACAGCGGCGCAGTACTTTCATGTTCTCCGGCGCCAAATGCGGAGAAAATATCGGGCGCCCATGGTCATTTTTACGCCCAAGAGCCTGCTTCGCGCTCCGATGGCTACTTCTCGGGTAGAAGATTTGAGCGAATCCAGTTTTCAAACAGTGATCGACGACCCGCTGACGTCGGCGGACCCTGGCCGGGTGGAACGTGTGCTTCTGAGCTTTGGCAAAGTCTTTTATGACCTGCTCGCGGAACGAGAACTGCTCAAGGGGGACGCCTCCGAACGCATCGCTCTGGTGCGCGTCGAGGAACTCTACCCCTGGCCCGAAGCGCGTTTGCGCGAAATTTTTTCCGCTTACTCCAATGCCCAGCGAGTCTTTTGGGTTCAGGAAGAACCCCGCAATATGGGAGCGTGGACCTTCGTTCGAGATCGTCTATCGGATTTAGTGGCTGAGAACATTCGTCTCGAGTACGCGGGTCGGGAGGCTTCGGCGAGTACGGCCACTGGTTCCATGCGTGTGCATCGAAGCGAGCAAGCGATGCTGGTGGCCGATGCGTTTGAGGATTTGGAGTAGAGGCGCCTCCCCCCCCCTCCGCAGTGTCGGGCGCTATCCTTGTCCAAATCGATTCAGGGGACGTGGAGGCCATGCGGCGTTCCGAAGTAGGATGGAGAACTATTTTATGGATCTGAGCTACGGCAGTGAGATGGAAGGTTTTCGCGACGAGGTGAAAGCTTTTCTGCACGAAAGCTGGCCTCTCTCGGGCGAGGAAGGGGAGCTGCCGCTGGAGAAGCAAGCCGCGATTTTTCGTGAACGCGCCATCGCGCGGGGGTATCTCTACCGGAATATACCCGTCAAGTACGGAGGTTCGGAACAGGCCCCCGACGTTCTCAAGGCTCAGATCATTCGTGAGGAGTTCGAGAAGAAGTGGGCGCCCCAGGAAGCTCGCGGAATCGGCACGATGATGCTTGTTCCCACCCTGCTTGAGCGGGGCGAGGAATGGCAGAAGAGCAAGTTCGTGCGCCCTACGATTACCGGCGAGGTCACCTGGTGCCAGGGCTATAGCGAGCCGGGTTCAGGCAGTGATCTCGCTTCGCTCAAGACCCGAGGTGAGTTGCAGGGCGACGAGTGGGTGATCAACGGCCAAAAAATTTGGACGAGCGGCGCCCATGTGGCCGACTATATGTTTTGTCTGGTTCGAACCGAACCCGAAGAGAGCAAGCACGCCGGAATATCCTATCTGCTGCTCGACATGAAACAACCGGGGATTGAGGTTCGTCCTCTTCGGATGATGACCGGCAGCGCCGATTTCAACGAAGTCTTTCTCGACGATGCGCGTACGCCAGCCGACTGGATCGTCGGCCGTCGCGGGGAAGGTTGGTTGGTCTCTCGCACTACCCTCAAACACGAACGGAACTCGATCGGTGCGGCTCAGCAGACTCGTGCCGGCCTCAAGGGCCTAATCAATCTGGCGAAGAAAAGCGAGATCGACGGTCGGCCCGCTCTGGAAAATTCGGCAGTCCGCCAGCGCCTCGCAGAAGTGGAGGGCTACGTCAGGGCTCATCAGTATTCGGGTTATAGACAGCTCACAAAGGACGCCAAGGGCGAAGATGCCGGTTTGATTACGATGATGATGAAGCTTTTCTCTACCGAGATTGGTCACAAATCGGCGGCCCTCTCCATGGATCTTCTCGGCGAGGAGGGGCTGCTCTCGGCGGGAAACGCCGAGCTTGGCGTTCGGGCCAGCGACGGCCAAGGCTGGATTGCCCGGTATATGTACACCCTGGGGATTGCTGTGGCGGGGGGTACTGCGAATATTCAGCGCAACGTAATCGCCGAGCGGGGGTTGGGCTTGCCCCGGGATGCGGCCGCGAATAGGAGCTCGAACAAGTGAATTTTGATTTGACCGAAGAGCAGTTGATGTTGCAGAACACGGTCAGCCAGGCGATGCAGAACGAGTGCCCTGTGACGCACTTGCGCACGATTTTTGATGGCGAGTCGGGACACGATGGCGGGCTCTGGAAAACCCTATCCGAACTTGGCGTTGTCGGGCTCGCGATTCCCGAAGAGTATGGCGGCGCGGGGCTTGAAATACTCGACCTGGCGGTGACTGCAGAGACCTTGGGATATCACGCCGCGCCGGGACCCTTCTTGGCCCACGCGCTGGCGGCCCTGGCCATCGCGGAGGGAGGAAGTCCCGAGCAAAAAGAGAAGTGGCTCCCGGGGCTGGCCAGCGGTGATCGAATTGGCACCGTGGCTCTCGCGGAAGCCGGCGGGCTTTGGCAACCCAACCAATGGCAGATGGTTGCCGGGGATGCGATTTCTGGCGTCAAAAAGTTCGTCCCCTTCGCGGAGTTGGCTGACCTGATGGTCGTGGGCGTTGCGGGTGGCCAGTTGGCAGTAGTCGAGAAGGACGCGCCGGGCATTTCGATGGAGAAGGTTGATGGCGCCGATCTCACCCGTCGCTTTCAGCACGTGACGTTCTCGTCGACACCGTGTGAGCCGCTTCGGGAAGGGGCGGCTGCCGAGCGCATCCGCGACGTGGGACGCGTCCTTCTGGCTGCGGATGCTTTCGGGGGTTCCCAGCGACTGCTCGAGATGTGCGTCGAGTACGCGAAGACGAGGGAGCAGTTTGGAGTCACCATCGGACACTTTCAGGCGCTCAAGCATCAACTGGCCAGCATGGCGCTGGATGTCGAGCCCAACCGGGGTCTCTACTGGTTCGCCGCCTATGCTCAAGATCACTCGAACCAGGATACCCCCGGTGAACCCGAGCGAATCGCGGCCATTGCGCGGGCGCATATTAGCGACCGTTTCATGCAAGTGGCCCGGGACGCGGTGGAGGCTCATGGGGGGATTGGTTTCACCTGGGAATGCGACGTTCAGATTTGGTTCAAACGTGCGATGTTCGATCGAGCCTTCCTCGGCACCCCCGCCCAGGATCGCGAGCGCTCCCTTGAGCTGGCTGGGCTCTAGCGGCTGGTTTATTCCACCGGACGGACCTTCAGCGAACGCATGCGATTGATGGCCGCCGCAATTTCGTAGCGACGGGGTCGAGCGAAATTCCCGGGGTGGCGCTCAGAACGTCGATCCGCCGCGTAGTGATCGAGAGCATCGAGTCCTTCTTCGTCGAGGATTGCTTCGAGGGCTTCCAGAACCTCGGCGAGGGCCGGCGCCGATTTTTTCAGACCTTGTTCGGTTCCTCCCATCAAGTGCTGGCTCGCTAAGCGTATGGCGCGGGCGATGGCGCGGGTCTGACTGGTGTCGACGAGCTGGGCGAGGTGTCGCAGATCCAGGGTTTGCTCACCGTAAAGAATCAGCTCCCGACCTCGAGCGGAGATGCTCTCTTCTCGCCGCCCCCGGTCGGCCCGAAAACTGTCCGCTAGGGGACTTCGGGGCGCCACGGGCTCAAGCACGCCGGGTGCTTCCTTCAAACGTCCACTCGCGTATTCGTCCGCGATGCGATGGGCCCGGTCGGTGGCGTCTTGGGCCTCGTAGTCGCGCATCATGATGACTGTGTTTGCCACTTCAAAATAGTCGCCGCAGCCGCCCATGACGAGCACCGTGGAAACTCCAAACCGCTCGTGAAGTTCTTGGATTCGATCGATGAAAGGCGTGATGGGTTCATCGGCCCGTTCCACCAGGCGCTGCATGCGGGCGTCGCGGATCATGAAATTCGTTGCCGAGGTATCCTCGTCTAGGAGCAACCCCCGGGCGCCTATTTCGAGGGCTTCGGCGATATTGGCCGCCTGGCTCGTCGATCCACTTGCGTCGGGGCTCGAAAAGGTGCGAGTGCGGTCACCCGCCCGCCCGGGGCTTCCGGGAAGGCCATCGATGAAAGCGTGGATGTCAACGCCGCTTACGCTGCGTCCGTCCTCGGCGCGGATTTTGACCAAGTCGGGGGCGGCCACCACGTACTCTCTTCCGTCGCCAGGAACATGGGGGTAGACGGAAGTTTCAAGTGCGCGCAGCAAAGTCGACTTGCCGTGGTAGCCACCGCCGACGATGAGGGTAATACCCTGGCGGATTGCCATGCCGCGCAGGGTCTGCGTTTGGTTTTCGCCGATGGGATTGGGAACCTTGACTTCCACGGCCAGCGATTCTGGGGACTGAAAGCGAATGGCTTCGGCGTCGGCCATGGGCAGTTCACTGGCGCCGCTGGCTCGGGGCAGGAGAGAGCCATCGGCGATGAAACCCAGCCACCCGAATTCTGCCAAGCGCTCGCGGATACTTTCCTGGTTCTCAACGCACTCAACAAAATCGCGCATCGCTTGTGGGGAAAGATTCTCACTCAGGAGGCCGGCTTCGATGAGACCGGGCAGAGTTTCGATCAACAGGCGATGTGCTTCCCGGCCGAGGATACGCCGGCCAGCGGCCGGCAGACCCACTTCGATTCGCGCTTCCACCCAACTCGGATCGATCTTGATTGCCGTTCGCTCGAGCACTTCCTGGCCACCCGCATCGATGAAGATTTGACCGCTCTTGCCGCTCCCCCGACCTCCTCTCTGTTCGGGCCGGGGTCTGCGAAAATTTTCGCGCGTGGTTTCGCGCGCGGAATTACCCACTCCACGGATTGCCGCTTGCACCGATCGGGCCAGAAAATCGGCGAGAGCGATGCGTCGAATTCCCGGCGCTGTGAGATCCTCGGGTAGCGCCGCCTCTTGGGCGGGCACCCGGACCCGCAATTTTGAGGGGGCCGCAAAGGGATCGCCCTGAATGTGATCGATGAAAAGTGTGAACCGATCGAACTCAAAGCGGCCTCGAATTTCGGAGTAACTCTTGTAGCCGCGACCATCGATTCGATTCAGGGTTTGAGCCAGAACATTGGCGTCGGCCACCATCAGGATCTCCGTTTGCGGGGTTAGCTTGAAGTCGATTGGCTGGGCGAAGGAATGTTGCCCTGGGCACTTTCCGGTCGCTGCCCCCGTTCTTGCCTCAGGGACCGAAGGTTGGCGCGTGGGAAGGCTCCCGTCGAGGCGGTATGCTTCGGAAGACCTCCATATACGGGGCGTCCTTGGGGGTGGTGTGGCGCAGGCATCGCGGGATCAGTGGAGCAGTTCCTTCGGGTTTTTCGCGGCCGCAGTGGGTTCGGCAGTCGGGCTCGGCAATATGTGGCGGTTCTCGTACCTCACGGCCGAGAAGGGCGGAGCGGCTTTTGTCGCTCTCTATCTGGTCTTTACTTTGGTCATTGGCATCCCGGTATTGCTTGCCGAGCTGACTCTTGGACGAGGCGCGCAAAAGGGTCCCATCGGCGCATTGGCTCATTTCGGCGGAGAGCGGTGGAAGGCCTTGGGGGCGCTGTTCGTTGTGACCGGATTCCTGATTCTCTCCTACTATTCGGTGATCGCCGGTTGGACCCTCCGTTATGCCCTCGAGTCGCTGACTGTCGGCATACCTCGCGATGCGGCTGCGCATTTCGGATCGGTCAGCGAAGGGGCTGACGCATTCCTCTTCCATGCTCTCTTTATGGCTATCACCATGGTCATCGTGGGAGGCGGCGTCAGCCGGGGGATCGAGCGGGTCTCGGTGGTCGCCATGCCATTGCTTTTTGTGCTCGTTTGCGCGCTCGCTCTCTATGGAGCGACCTTGGAGAATTCGGCTGGAGGCTACCGCTACTACCTCAATGCTGATTTCGCGAATGCCCTTTCCCTAGACGTATTGGTCGCTGCCGCGGGCCAAGCCTTTTTCAGTTTGAGTTTGGGCATGGGGGCCATGATGACGTTTGCGAGCTACTTGACCCGAGAAGCCCACTTGACTCGGGAGTCCTGGGTCATCGCAAGTGCGGATTTCGGTGTCGCGTTTCTGGCCGGGCTGATGGTCTTCCCGATCATCTTCGCCCTTGGCCTTCAAGGCGCAGTCGGGGAGAGCACGTTGGGGGCGCTCTTTGTCGCGCTCCCCGGGGCATTCGCCGAGATGGGGGGGACGGGTCGTTTCGTCGGTCTCCTCTTTTTTGTCGCGTTGGTGGTGGGGGCGCTGACCTCGGCGCTCTCACTCTTCGAAGTGGTGGTTTCGGCGGCGATCGATGAGCTTGGCTGGTCGCGGCCTAAAGCCGTTCTGATCATGGGGGTGCTCGTCACGCTCTTGGGCGCGGGCGCGGCCTGGAATATTGCTGTTCTCGATCTAATGGATCAGGTGGCCAACAACCTCTTCCTTCTGGCGGGTGGGCTGGCGCTGGCGGTTTTTACCGGGTGGGTGATGGATGAGCCTATTGCCGAGGCTCGCGCCGGGCTTGGGAGTTCGCGGGGGCTGGGCATCTGGCGTTTTCTACTCCGATGGGTAGTGCCCCCCGTTCTGATCTTCGTTCTCTGGCATTCGGTGCCAGCGACCCTGGAAAATTTGTGGATGTTCTTCGCGGGCTGAGTCGCCCCGGTCTCGCGTTGTCCGCCTCCTCGCTTCCCTACTCGACCTTGCGCCCGCTCCCCCCGCTCCCCCCGATCAACTCGGATTCGAGGAGTCCAGGCCTGCCTCCCTTCGCTCTTTCAGGGCGCTGAGAACCTCGTTGTGTTTCGCCCGGGTAAGCGGGTAGTGGCGAACCGCGATCAGGCCCAACGCGAGAAAGAGCGCGGGAGCCGCCGTGGTGAGAAAACGAATGGTTTCCATCACGACCTCGGATTGCTGTTCGGATTCCTTGTCAAATCCCGCCGATGAAAGTGCGAAGCCAGCGATCATATACGCCGTTGCGCCTCCGGCCTTGCGAAGAAAAGTCAGAACCCCGTTGTACACGCCTTGGGAGCGATGCCCCGAGTTGAGTTCGTTCTCGTCGACGACCTCTCCGATCATCGCCCAGGGCATCAGGTCCACCGCCGCGTAGCCGATGCCCAGAAGACCCGAAATCAAGAACATCGTCCAGCGGGGCCACGAAGGATCGCCCACGCCGATAACTCCAAGGCAGAGAATGAACCAGACCGACCCAATAAAAAAAATGCGGTGTTTCTCCTGGTGGAGCGAGTAGCGGAGCCAGAAGGGAAGCGAAAGGATGACCACGGCCAGCATCGAGAGGAGCACCCAGTGGACGTCACCCGATCTACCCAGCCAGATTGTGACGTAGAGGGGGACCGCAAGGCCCAGAAGGTCCATCGAGATGCGACCTCCGACGTAGATAAGGCACAGCCGAACGTAGCTCGCGTGACTGGCCAGACCCTTCAGGCTACTCCAAAGGTCGATTCGAGTGGACGCGGTGGGGACCTCGTTTTCGAAGCTCACGGCGTATACGAAGGGCCAAGGCAGAATCATCCAGATGCCGATCGCGAGCCCAGTTGTCGCAAAAGCTTCGGCTCCGCCCCCGAGCCACTCCGCGATGCCGAAGAAAGCCGCAGCCACCATGGTGCCCATGATGGCTGCGGCCGAGCGGTAGCTGTTGAGGGAAGTTCGTTCGTCGTAGTCGGTGGCCATTTCGGGAATTAGCGCCATATAGGGGACTGAAACCACGGTGGTAGACAGGGCCAGGCCGATGTAGATCAGCAGATAGAAAAAGAACATTTCGTTTTGATCGGTAAAGGGGATAGTCCACATCAGGCTGAAGAAGATGCCCAGAGGAATCATTCCCAGCAGGAAGAAGGGTCGCCGCCGCCCGATTTTCCAGCGTATCGTGTCGGAGAAGCGACCCATCAGGGGGTCGCTGACGGCGTCGACCAGTCGGGCAAGCCAGGCGATCATACCCGCCCGCCAGGGGTCCAGGCCGGCCACTGTTACCAGAAATGTGAAGTAGACCAGGGAAAGGCACGAGAGCGCGATATTGACGCTGTGATCGCCCAGCCCAAAGACGGCCTTGCGCAGCGGACTCAAGGTCTTGGTAGGAGTTTGGCTGGGCATGGGATGCCACCGGCTGCCGACCCTGGAAGATCGGGCTTTCAGGGTCGCTTGACGTTCGCGGCGAAGAATGCGCGAGGCGGATCGCCGCCCAGCGTTTTTCGGGCCTCGGTCTCTCCGGGCTTCCGCGGTCCTTGGGCCCGCCAGAAACTCGAACTCTGGTGGGGTTCTGCTGTTCGATCCGAGCGGCTAGCCCTTGCGATAGAGGGTCACCACCGCGGCTCCACCCAGTCCTAGATTGTGCTGGAGCGCCACCTTGGCGCCCTCGACCTGGCGTTTGTCGGCCTCGCCTCGCAGTTGCCAAGTGAGCTCGGCACATTGGGCGAGCCCCGTGGCACCCAAGGGGTGCCCCTTGGAGATCAGGCCGCCGGAAGGATTGACGACGACCTTGCCCCCGTAGGTCTGGGCGCCCGAATCGACAAACTCACCGGCCTTTCCGTCTTCGCACAAGCCGAGTCCCTCGTACGTGATGAGTTCGTTGCAAGAGAAGCAATCGTGCAACTCCACCACATCCAAATCCTCGGGCCCAAAACCCGACTGGTCGTAGACTTTCTGGGCAGCCGATCGGGTCATGTCCTGACCCACCATCTTGATCATGCTGCCCTCATAGGAACTTTCGAAATCGGTGGTCATCGCCATGCCGGCAATCTCGATGGCCTGGGCCTCGAGGCCGTGCTTTTTGACGAAATCCTCGCTGGCCAGGATAGCCGCACCCGAGCCGTCCGAGGTCGGGCAGCATTGGAGCTTGGTTAGCGGGCCATAGACCTGAGGCGCATTTTTGATGTCTTCCAGGCTGTATTCGTCCTGGAACTGGGAGTACGGATTGTTGACCGAGTGGAGATGGTTCTTGTATCCAATTTTGGCGAAATGCTCGGGGGTCGTTCCGTATTTTTCGTTGTGCTCGAGCCCTGCGTTGCCGAACATTTGGGCCGCAAAGGGTGAAGCGTCCATGCCCCGTTGTTCGACCATGACTTTCATGTGTTTGTCCAGGGCGATCGTGCGGTCGGTATACTTAATTCCGAGCGAGCCCTTCTCCATTTTCTCGAAGCCGAGCGCCATAACGCAATCGGCCAGTCCGCCTTCGACGAATTGCTTCGCCATGAAGAGAGCCGTAGACCCCGTAGAGCAATTGTTGTTGACGTTGTAGATTGGGATTCCCGAGTGCCCCAGTTCATAGAAGGCACGCTCCCCGCTGGTGGAGTCGCCGTAGCAGTAGCCCACTGCGGCCTGCTCGATATCCGAGAACTCGATGCCCGCGTCTTCGATGGCACGATTTCCTGCTTCGCGGGCCATGTCGGGATAATCCCAATCCTTCCCACCGGGCTTCTCGAATTTGGTCATTCCGACACCGACGACATAAACTTTTTTGCTCATGGAAGAATCTCCTTAGGGAGGGCCTAGGGGTTGGTTGAGGCCCTGTGGGGTATCGAGGTATGCGATTTGAGGTCTATTTCGACCTGATCTCGGAACCGGGCTGCTGGGGTCTATCTGCTGGGGTCTATCTGCTGGGGTCTGTCTGCTGGGGTCTATCTGCTCGGGTCTATCTGCTCGGGTCTATCTCAGTAGTCGAGGGCTGCGACGGGGGCCACGCGGCTTTTCGCCTGGCGTCGCGGTCGCCTCCGGCTTGACGGGATAAGACGGCCGTCTTGCATTTCGCGCAACACGGCGAACTCTAGCAGGCTTTCGGCGCCTAAAAATCGACGTCGTTGTTCGGATCCCCGCAGATGGAATTGGCCAGGGCCTGCGCCAAGCTTCTGGCTGTTGCGCGGTTGGAGGCTAGGTTCTGGGGCGCCTGGGGGTGGCAGACAGCACGGCAGGCCAACAAGGGGGGACGTCAATGGCGACGCTGTTTACGAAAATCATTGAGGGCGACCTGCCCGGGCACTTTGTCTGGAGGGATGAACTTTGCGTGGGTTTTCTCTCCATTGCCCCCCTGAACCCCGGGCATACCCTAGTGGTGCCTCGCGTCGAGGTCGAGCATTGGATCGATCTCGAAACCGAACTCGTGGGCCATCTCTTCCACGTCACCCAGGCGATTGGCAAAGCCCTCGCCAAGGAGTACAACCCCTTGAAGGTAGGAACCATTATTCTTGGGCTTGAGGTTCCCCATGTGCACGTCCATGTGGTGCCCGTCTGGAATCCGACAGATCTCGATTTTTGCAACGCGGATTCCAGCGCCTCCCCCGAAGCGCTCGCCCGGGAAGCAGGAAACATTCGCGGCGCGCTGACCGCTCTGGGTTATGCCCAGGTTGCTCAGTAGCCGCTGAGCGCCTTCCCCTCTTTTTTCTTCTTCATTGGGTCAAGTCCCTTTTTTGTTAGAGAGATCTCCATGAGTTCACGCCCCCCGGATCTTCGAATCGATGATCTGGCCAGTCCGAGTTTTTCGCCGGATGTTCAAGAAATGCTAGGGGCTGTCGCCCCCATGGCGGAGACGATCGCATGGACCCTCGACGCCGCGCTGGAAGAGGCGGCCCGGGAAACCGGGCTCACGGATTTCGGCGAGGATATTTACAGCGAACCCATGGCTGTTTTTCTCCGCGGCGCGCAACACGAAGCGGGGCTTTCGCCCATGGGCGAAGTCACGGTGTGGCGCCAGATCGTTCAATTCCTCAAGAACCGGTTACTCGTCGAAGAGGAGTTCAAAAGGCGTCCCGAGATCGCCGGCGAAGTGATTGACCGACCCATCATCATCGCGGGACTGCCTCGCACGGGGACCACCCATCTCCATAACCTGATCTCGTCCGATCCTGGGCTCCACTCCCTGCCCTGGTGGGAGAGTTTGGAGCCGCTTCCTCCCCTGGCCGAAACCGAGAGTGATTTGGACGTGGATCCGCGCTGGCATCGCGCTGCCGAGGGCATTGCCATGCGAGATCGCTTCATGCCGCATTTCAAACGCATGCACGATATGTCGCCCGACCACGCCCACGAGGAAATCCATCTGCTTGCTATCGCGGGTTCGACCATGTTCTTTGAGACCTTGGCCCCGTCGGAAAGTTGGCGGGAGTATTACTGTGGGACGGACCAGACCCCCTGGTACGGCTATATGCGCCGGATCCTTCAGGTCATTCAGTCCAGGCGTCCGACCTCCGGGCGCTGGATCCTCAAGTCCCCCCAGCATCTTGAGCAGTTCTCCCCGCTGAAGAGGATTTTTCCCGACGCGACCTTCGTGGTGACGCACCGCGATCCGGTCTCCATCACGGCCTCTTTCGCCACCATGGCGACCTACGCCGCCCGGCTCTCTCAGCGGGTTGTGGATCCTGTCAAGCTGGGTGGCTACTGGGCACGGCGAATCGAGCAAATGCTGCGCGCTTGCGTGAAGGATCGCGAGCAGCTGCCCCAGGAGCACTCCCTGGACGTTCGCTTCCATGAGTTCATGGCGGACGATCTGGCCACAGTGGAGGCGATCTACCGCCTGGCCGGCAACCCTTTGACCGAGGAAGCCCGGACAGCCATGGTCGACTTTATGGCGTTGCATCCCCGGGGCAAGTACGGCCGCGTACTCTACGACCTTGCCGATTTTGGGATTGATCCCGCCGAGCGCCGGCAAGCCCTGGACTTCTATGTCCAGCGCTTTAATGTCGAAATCGAAGAACGCTGAGAGCCCAAGGGGCATTGGGGACCGGGAGCCAGCGGGCCTGGGCTCGGCTTACTCTCACTCTCCGCTCTTCACCACCCTCTACCACTCTCCGCTCTTCACCACTCTCCGCTCTTCACCACTCTCTACTCTTCACCACTCTCCACTTTCCACCACCCTCCGCGTACCCAACGCAAAAAGCCCGGCGAAGAGGTCGCCGGGCTCAGACTTGCGGTTGGGTCTTGCGTTCGGCAAGGATGGAGTATCTGGGAAGAACTCCGAGGAGAGAACGTTGGGTTATGCAGTGTTTTTGCTGCTCGCGCCGCCAGTGCCACTGGCGCTCTTGGCGGATGTCACTTTGGCGGCCGCGGAGTCGATGGCCTTGTCAAGAGTCTTGAGCCGGCGATTGATACGGTTGAGCTTCTTGTCGAGTTTGTTGATTTCGCCACGGGAAGCGATCTGAAGAGTTCCGAGAACGCTTTCGATGCTGTTCCCGATCTGCTTTTCGACCCGCTTGCTTCGCGCTTGAAACTGCTCGCTGANNNTATGGCTATATGGGCTCGCCAGCATCCTCCGAGGAGGGGGGCGAAGTTTGTCCCGAGTGGGTCTGGGATGAGTTGTTGAAACGAGATTTTTGGACCGCTTCGGGTCCGGCTCCATGTCGGCCGGAAAGGGTTCCCGACTTGCGACGCAGAGCATCATAGACGCAATGCGTCATTGCGTCAACCCTGACTTAATTTCAATAAAACCAATTGAAATCAGTAGGATACGAATATGCCAGAAAAACTTTAGATCTAACGCGTTGCGGCATACGGAGAATCGTGTTTCGGATTTCGGGTCGCCAGGCCGGCCAAATTTTTGACCCGTATCACCCTGACCGCCGAACGCCTGTCGCTACCAGCGCAGGACGGCGCTGCCCCAGGTGAACCCCGAGCCGAAGGCTGTGAGGGTCACGATCTTCCCGGGCGCGAGTATGCCGTTGCGCTCGGCTTCGGCGAGAAGCATGGGGATGGAGGCGGCCGAGCAGTTCCCAAAGCGTTCGATATTGCTGAAGGTGCGATCCGGGGCGATCTCCAATTTCTGGGCGACGTATTCGTTGATGCGGAGATTCGCCTGGTGGAAGAGAAAGAGATCAACATCGTCAATCTTGATGCTGGCGTTCGCCAGGGATTCCTTTAGAACTTCGGGCATTCGAGTTACGGCGTGTTTGAAGACATGACGCCCGTCCATATATGGGAAGTGGCGTTTTTCGTCGATCATCTCCCGGGTGAGCCGGCAGGGCATATGGCCCGAGGAGGGTGCTTCAATCCAGAGTCGCCGGGCGTGCTTGCCCTCGGAGTGAAGCTTGACATCAAGAATGCCCGCAGAATCGGACTCGACTTCATTGGCTTCGAGAATGACCGCGCCCGCGCCGTCGCCGAAGATTACGGCGACATCCCGGCCTTCGGTGGTCCGATCGATTCCCGTGGACTGCACTTCGCAGCCCACCACCATGACTCGTTTCGATTTGCCCGATTGGATCAGTCCGTCGGCAAAATTCAGCGCGTAAAGAAAGCCGCTGCACTGGGCTCTGAGGTCAAGACAGGGCACATGGCCCGCATCGAGTTGCTCGTGGAGGAAGAAAGATGTTCCCGGAAACTCGTGTTGAGAGGAGAGCGTCGCCAACAGGATAAAATCGAGATCGCCAACCTCGAGTCCGGCAGCTTCAAGGGCTTGTTCACAGGCGGCTTGGGCAAGGTCCGCCGGCATCTGTCCCGGCTCGATATAGCGACGCTCCTTGATGCCCGTGCGCTGCTGGATCCATTCATCCGAGGTGTCCATTAGACCCGCCAGGTCCTCATTGGTCACTACGCGGTCGGGCACGTACATCCCAGTTCCCACGACCTTCGCTCGGATCCCTCGATTGAGCATTTNNNNCCAGTCATCGGTCAGCGAATGGCCGACTTCGGCTTTTGCTTGATCGCCCCAGAGTACACATTCTGCGGCTCGCAACAATTCGATCAAACCCTCGCCCCTGAGCGCTGAAACCGCTACCCCGCCGTGGCGCTGGGTCAAAGCGTTGGCTTCCCCCTCAGGGAGTAGGTCGATTTGGTTGAAGACAAGGAGTTCGGGCTTCTCGGCCAACTCGATGTTATCCAGTACGGTTCGCACCGCGCTCATGCGCCGCTCGAGGTCCGGCGCGGTCGCGTCGACCACATGAACGAGCAAGCTGGCGTCCCGCATTTCTTCCAGGGTGGCGCGAAAGGCCGTCATCAGATCGGCGGGTAGATCCCGAATGAATCCCACGGTGTCGGTGATGATGACTTCGCGGTCCCGGGGGAAACGCAGCCTGCGGGAGACCGGATCCAGCGTCGCGAAGAGTTTGTCTTCGACGAAGACTTCGGATTGGGTGAGCGCGCGTAAAAGCGTGCTCTTGCCCGCATTGGTGTATCCCACGATGGAAAGCACGGGCACAGCGCGCCGCCCGCGCCTTTGCCGGCGGCCCTGGCGCTGGGAGGCCAGGCGCTTCAAGTCGCGCTCGAGCCGGGCGATGCGCTCGCGTACCCGGCGCCGGTCGGTTTCGAGCCGACTTTCGCCGGGTCCTCGTCCTCCGATCCCCCCGGCCAGGCGGGAAAGGGAGAGATCGGCGCGTTGGGCGAGTCTCGGCATGCGGTACCGGAGTTGGGCCAACTCCACCTGAAGCTTTCCGTCGGCGGTGGTGGCCCGTTGGGCAAAAATATCGAGAATGAGTTGGGTGCGATCGATGACCCGGAGTTCCATCCGATCGGCGAGATTTCGCGCCTGGCCGGGCTCGAGGTCCTGATCGAAGATCACCAGATTGATATCCTGCTGAAAGCAGCGGATCACGAGGTCCGAGAGTTTGCCAGCGCCCACGACGGTTTTCGGGTCGGGCTTGTTGCGGTTTTGAGTGATGATATCCGCTACTTCGACGCCGGCGGTTCGCGCCAGTTCTTTCAACTCGTCCAGGTGAACTTCCAGAGTCTCCCGATCCCGGCCGGAACTCACCGAGACCAGGAGCGCGCGCTCCTGTCCAGCGATTTCGTGGGCGCCGGTGACTCGAGCGAGTTCGTTTTCCAGGTCTCGGATATACGCCGCAAAATCGGTATCGAGTTCGGCTGGATGGCAGGGCTTGAGCAGCTCCGTAGCCCGGTGGGCGTCGTTCGCCGGGGCCAGGAAAGCGGTATGGGCAAGGCCCGGCAGCCCGTCTTCCAGCACGCCGATGCTCACCATGGCGTCCAGGCGCAGCACCGCGAGATCGGTCAGATCGTCCCGGGAGAGGCCTTCGCCCGCGAGGTGGGTGTGAATGCAACGCAGTCCGCGGAGTCGGCCGCGACCGGCGCGGAGGCGCCCCCAATCGGGCAATTCGATGGCCCGGGCGTCGCCCACCATCACGTGTTGCACGTCTCCCCGGCGATCGGCGAGCACGCCGACCTGGCGGCGGATGCCGTTGCTGATCTCGCTCAGCTGCCGGGCAAATTCGTTGCTCACCAGGCGATCGGCGGGCAGGCGCCGCTGGAAAAGGCGGTCCAGTTGTTTGACCTGGCTGGCCTTGAGACCGCGGGTATTGCCGAAAACTTGGATGGGGGACTCTCCGGACTGAGGGTGTGGGCAGAAAGCCAGTCGCTTTCGCTGCCGGCTCACGACATGCGGCGCCGGGAGCCTAGGAGCGCCGCGGGGAGTCGGCAATGCGCCGCGAACCCGGCGACTACATCCCCTAGGGGGGTGATAAACTTTGGGGTTGCCGATGCCGAGCCGGGTCCGATTGGTGTCTGTTCCGGGTTAACCTCGGTCGGACTTGGGCTTGGGCTTCGAGATACCGATATGAATCCGGGGATTGGGCGGCGAGGGCGACTCGCCGGGGAGAGCCGTTTGATGGGTGGCACCAAGACGATTCGCCAGACTGCGGTGGTGGTTCTGGCCGCAGGCCAGGGCACGCGAATGCGTTCCCGACGACCCAAAGTGCTTCACGAGATTTGTGGGCTCCCCATGCTGAGCCATGTCGAGCGGATCGCCGGGGAAGTCGAGCCCGAGCGACTGATCGTGGTGGTTGGGCGGGAGGCCGATGCAGTTGCTCAGATTCTGGGCGAGGGTGCCGACTGCGTCGTCCAGGCCGAGCAGAAAGGGACCGGCCATGCCGTCATGGTGGTCGAGGAGAGTCTGAAGAATTTTGAGGGAGATGTGCTGATCCTCTATGGCGATACGCCCCTTCTTCGCGGCGAAACACTTCTTCGAATGCAGCGCCTAAAGGCCGAGACCGGTGCGGACCTCACGATGTTGACCGCGGTCGGGGATAACCCCGGCCGGGTCGTGCGGGACGCCGAGGGCCGAGTCGAACGAATCGTTGAAGCTCAGGATGCGAGCCCCGAGGAACTCGCCCTGGAGGAACGCAACACGGGTGTCTACCTGATCTCTTCGGAGCTTCTCTGGGCGGGGCTAGGCAAGATCGAGGCGGGAAACAATCAGGGAGAACTCTATCTCACCGATATCGTCGGTTATGCGGTGGAAACTGGACATCACGTTGAAGCCCTTCGCATCGAAAATTCGGACGAGTGCCTGGGGATCAACGATCGCGCCCAACTCGCCCGGGCGACCCGGGCAATGCGCCAACGAATCAACGAAGGGTGGATGGCCCAAGGAGTTACCCTCCTCGATCCCGAGACGACCTATATCGACGCGACGGTGGAGATCGGCGCGGATACGGTGATCGAGCCGGGTTGCTGCATTACGGGTACCACGCTCATCGGTTGCGGCGTCTCCATCAAGGCGAATTGTTATATCGAGGACAGCCGCTTGGACGACGATGTTGTCTTTGGTCCTTACTCGCATTTGCGTCCTCAGTCGCATCTGATGGACGGCGTCAAGATCGGAAATTTTGTCGAGGTAAAAAATTCGACTCTCGGTCCTGGGAGCAAGTCGGCGCACCTGACCTATATCGGGGACGCCGATGTGGGTTCTGATGTAAATTTTGGTTGTGGCTCGGTGGTTGTCAACTACGACGGCTACACGAAGAGCCGGAGCAAGGTGTCCGATGGCGCCTTTATCGGCTGCAACGTGAACCTGATCTCTCCGGTCGAGATCGAAGCGCGCGCCTTTCTGGCGGCGGGATCGACGATTTCCCAGGACGTACCCGAGGATGCGCTTGGGGTGGCCCGGGCTCGGCAGCGCAATATCGAGGGATGGGTGGCGCGCAAGGAGGGTCGCCTCCCGGGCACAGGGGCGGGTCCAGACGGTCACGGAGAAGCCGATGCTGTCTCGGCCTCGGGAAAAGGCACCAAAATAAAGAAAGGCTCGGCCAAGAAAGAGGCCGAGGGAAAGACGAATCCGAAATAAGGACGGTTCGGACTTCTAGCGAAAAAAGAATCAATTCGGTCCCATGCCGATCGACCAGGCTCTGGATCGTCTGAACGGGTAACCCGGGGAAAGCAAACTATGTGTGGAATTGTCGGCTATGTCGGCCAAGAGCATCGCGCTGTAGACGTCCTGATCGATGGCTTGCGGCGTCTGGAATACCGCGGCTACGACTCGGCGGGGGTAGCCATCCTTGCAGAGCAGGCCATCGAGGTGCGGCGTGCCAAGGGCAAGCTGATCAATCTAGAGGGCGTCCTGCGCGAAAATCCGCTCGAGGGAAATATGGGCCTTGGGCACACCCGCTGGGCCACCCATGGCAAGCCGTCGGAACGCAATGCCCATCCTCATCGTGCGGGCTCGGTGGTGATCGTTCACAACGGGATCATTGAGAACTACCGGGAACTGCGGGCGGAACTGGAAGCGTTGGGTGCCGAAATCGTTTCGGATACCGATACCGAGTTGATCGCTCACCTGATCAATGGCCAAATTCGCGAGGGCAAAGACCTGATGACCGCGGTGCGAAATGCCTGCGCCCGGCTCGTGGGCTCCTACGCCTTGGGCGCCATGTCGGATACCGACCCCGCCCATCTGGTCGCCGCAAAAAATGGCGGAAGCCCGATCATCGTCGGTAAGGGTGAAAAGCAAGCTTTTTTGGGCAGCGATATCCCTGCGATCCTTCCCTACACCCGGGAGATTGTCACGCTCTGGGACGGAGATTTTGCCTTGCTTTCGACCGACGGTTTCGAGGTCGTCGACATGGAGGGGAACCCACTGGAGCGCGACTTCATGACGATTCAGTGGGATCCGGTTTCCGCCGAGCGCGGCGGATACGACCACTTCATGCAGAAAGAAATTTTCGAGCAACCTCGCGCCATTACGGACACGATTGGGACTCGAGTGAACGAAGCCGATTTGAGCGTCGACCTCGACGGCATCGAATTCAGTCGCGAGGAAGCCGACGGGCTGCGCTCGATCAGTCTGGTGGCTTGCGGAACGGCCTCCTATGCGTGCCACGTAGGCAAATATATGATTGAGCAACTTGCGGGGATTCCCTGTGAGGTCGATCTCGCCAGTGAGTTCCGCTATCGCAGCCCGATTCTCGGGCCCGACTGTATGGTTGTCCCCGTTTCTCAATCCGGTGAGACGGCAGATACTTTGGCCGCTCTGCGGGAAGGGAAGGGCCAAGGCGCTCGAATTCTCAGTGTCTGCAATGTGCGCGAGTCGACCATTGCCCGAGAGAGCGACGATGTTCTGTATACGCACGCGGGTCCCGANNNATCGCTCGGCGCTATTTCAAGGCCGAGGATTTCCTTTTTCTCGGTCGAGGAATCATGTTCCCCATCGCGATGGAGGGAGCGCTCAAGCTCAAGGAGATCTCCTATATCCATGCGGAGGGCTACGCGGCGGGGGAGATGAAGCACGGCCCCATCGCGCTGATCGACGAAAATATGCCGGTGGTGGTGATCGCGAATAGCGGGCCGCTTTTCGATAAGCTCGTTTCGAATCTTGAGCAAGTTCGCGCGCGTGATGGCCGAGTGATCGCGGTGGCCACCGAAGGCAGTGTCGAACTCGCCGACAAGGCGAACGAGGTGATCCATATTCCCGATCTCGGAGACTTCCTGACGTCGATTCTTGCCGTCGTCCCCCTTCAACTGCTCGCGTATCACGTGGCCACCTTACGCGGAACCGACGTGGACCAGCCGCGCAACCTCGCGAAGAGCGTGACGGTGGAGTGACGCGACGGCAAGGTCGGGTGTGCGACTCGCGCGAGGGCTAGCGCAGCGGATTGCGAGGTGGGGCGACGGCCCCGGGCCCGGGGCGCCAGCCGCTCTCGGCGATCAGCTCGTGGACGTGCGCCATATTGAGCAGGTCGTAGGACGACGCGAACTTGCCGTTCCCCGCGTACTCGAAGGTGGAAATTCCCGGCGCTTCGTAGTGGCTGCCGTCTGCGCGCTGGCCGGGCAGTCGATTCATCCAGCAGCTGACCAGGCGATCTCCTTCGACCAGGGTCCATTGGGTGGGAAATGACCAGTCCTCGAGCCCGAGCATGCTCTCCCCCAGGAATTTCCGAATGGATTCAAGCCCCTCGACTCGGCCCCAGGCGGGATCGACGTACCATGCCTCCTCGGTGAAGAAATCGGCGAGGGCCTCCCACGGGCGTTCGAGGCGTTCGATCTGATCGCGGGTCATCAGAAATCGGTCGTGGGCGGCGCGAATTTCGGCTTCGGGATGGGCCATGGGGTGATTCTCCTTGAATGTCGGATCGGAACGATAACGCGCAGACGCGAGGGCTGGGAATTTTGTGAAGAGAGGTTTGAGGCCGAGGCCTGTGTCCGATAATCTCACTCGACCCCCGGGTCTCCTGCAGAGTATTTTTTAGAGGCCACCGCCGCGTGGAGAAAGAGGCACAACGTGCTCGCTGAATCGATTACTGAAGGCCTGAATGCCGAACAACTCCGCGCCGTCGAGACCACCGAGGGCCCGCTTCTGGTGCTCGCGGGGGCGGGGAGCGGCAAGACCCGGGTGCTGACCAGCCGGATCGCGTACCTGATCGGTGTCTGTGGGATTCCGGGGACGGGGCTGCTGGCGGTGACTTTTACCAACAAGGCCGCTGGCGAAATGAAAGAGCGCGTGGAGAAGTTGCTTGGCCCCGAGGCCAGCGATCTCGCCATCGGAACGTTTCATTCGATCTGTGTACGGATTCTGCGGCGAGACATTGGTCACATGGGTCGCAGTCGGGGTTTTGTGATCTACGACGATTCCGACAGCATCGGTGTTATCAAACAGGCTCTGAAGCGGGAGGGGCTCGATCCCAAGGTCAACGACCCCAAGCGAATCCGCTGGCGGATCGACCAGTGGAAAAACGCGGGCATTCTTCCCGCCGAAGCCGCCTCATCGGCCTACGACATCGACGACGAACTCTCGGCTCGCTTCTACGGCATTTATCAGCGGATGCTTCTCGACGCCAATGCGCTCGATTTTGGGGATCTGCTGATGCAGACGGTCGAACTCTTCAAACAATTCCCCCGCGTGCTCGAGTATTACCAACGGCGCTGGCAATATGTCCTCGTCGATGAATTTCAGGACACCAATGGGATTCAGTTTGCCCTGGTGAACCTGCTGGCCGGGAATCATCGCAATTTGTGTGTGGTGGGCGATCCCGACCAGTCGATCTACGCCTGGCGGGGCGCGAATGTTCGGAACATTCTCGATTTCGAACAGGACTATCGCGAGGCGGCGGTGATCAAGCTCGAGCGCAATTATCGTTCGACACAGCCGATTCTATCGGGCGCCTCTGCGGTGGTTGCCAACAATATTGAGCGCAAGGACAAGCGACTCTTCACCGAGCGCGAGGGCGGTGATCTGATTCAGTTCTTTGAGGCCGACGATGACCGCGAGGAGGCCGCGTATGTGATTCGCAAAATCGCGACGGCCAGCGCGGCGGATGGCCGGGCCTATAGCAATTTTGCGATTCTCTACCGCACCAACGCCCAATCGCGAGTTTTCGAGGAAGAACTCCTCAAATATAATATTCCGTATACGGTGGTGGGCGGCGTTCGGTTCTACAATCGAGCCGAAGTCAAAGATGCGATGGCGTATTTGCGCCTGCTCATCAACCCGCTGGACGATCAAGCCCTCCTCCGTATCGTGAACAAGCCCGCCCGGGGCATTGGCAAAACCACCATGGATCGCGTTGGGGTTCTGGCCGCGAGCAATCAGACGCCGCTCTCCCAGGCCCTGATTGATTTCAGTCGGGACGCCCCGGCGCGGATTACCGGAAAGGTCCAAAGCTTTCTCGCCTTGCTGGACGAACTCCGAGGCGAAGCGGCTACGCGTCCTCTGGACCAGTTGATCGGGAGGGTGCTCGAGCGGTCGGGTTATCTCGAAGCATTGGCTAAGGAGGGAACGCCCGAGTCCGAAGCGCGGCGGGACAACTTGCTGGAACTGATGGACAGCGCGCGAGATTTTCATTCGGCTAACGAGGGCGCCCTGGATGACGATCGGAGTGAACTCGAACTCTTCCTCGACCAAGTGGCGCTGATCTCGGATCTCGATAGCTGGGAGGACCGCAGCGAAAGGGTTTCGCTGATGACAGTGCACTCCTCCAAGGGACTCGAATTCCCGGTAGTTTTTTTGGTGGGCATGGAGGAGCGAATATTTCCCCATGCCAGTTCGGCCGGAGACGGCGAGGGAATCGAGGAGGAGCGGCGCTTGTGTTACGTGGCCATGACCCGGGCGATGGAGCAATTGAATATCACTCACGCCGCCGAGCGCCGCCGCTTCGGTGAGCGGAGCCTGCAGTCGCCGAGCCGCTTCCTCGATGAAATTCCCAGCGACCTGGTCGAGGTGTTGAGTCGGGGAAGGGCGAGCCGTCGCCGGGGTCGACCCGGAGCGGGTTCCGAGGCCGAGTTCGACTATGCCTATTCTCAGGAGGCCGCCGATGTGGACGGCGAAATCCAGCCGGGAATGCGCGTCCGTCACCCGGTGTTCGGCGACGGCGTGATCATGGAAGTGCTCGGTGGGGGGGTCAACCAGAAACTCAAAATCCGCTTCACCCGGGTCGGCGTAAAGACGGTGATGCTGCGCTTCGCGAATCTCGAGTTGGCTTGAGGGCCTCGGTGGGGTTGCCCTGCTGGACATACGTTGGCGGTCCCCGGAACTTTCGAATGCCCTTCAATAATTCGCCCCACGGTTCGCCAGGATCTCGGTGAATCCTTCGTAGATCCCTGTTTTGCAAACTCTTTTGGTTTTTTCGAGACGTTTGTCCAAGTGGGTTCCCACCGCTGGAGTTGTTGCAAATCGGACAATTTGCGGTACAGATTGATCGATCCCTAAGCCGAATTTGACCTGGGCTCCACCCGTTGTAGCCGCGCTTCAGCAGGAGGGGAACGGGCCGGCGTTTGCATCCAGCGTTCTCCGGATTCGGTGGGCCATTCGACACCGCGAGGAGCAGACGGCCCGATAGAGATCCGCGAGGGGGAGGTGTCGCTCCCCCTCGCGATTCTTCTTGGCTAGAGGCCGTATCCGGGATCGGTCGTTCGTGCATCCGCTTCGGCCTCGTGATTTCGACCCCCGGACCCCCGGACCCCGACCCCGGACCGCGAGGGTCAGCCGAGGTGGGCGAGCACGATGCAGACCACGAAGCTCGCCAGCCAGCCCACCCAGCCGCAATGAAGCGCCCGGCGCCAGAAGCTTGCCGATGCCGATGCCGATGTTGATGCCGATGCAGATGCCCAACGGGTCGTCGCCGCGAGTCCTTCGGCGCTGGCCAGGGCCAGGGGGAGCACTCCGCAGAGGAGGTAGAAGGCCTTGGCCTGGGCGTAGAAAGGGAGCCGCAGGCTAATCCAGAGCAGGGAGAAGGCGAGGCCGAAAAGGACCGAGGTGTGCATGCTCAATACGAGTCGTCGGGGAATGGAATCGCCCGCGAAACTGTTTCGCCAGAGAAGGATCGCCCCCACCGCAATAATGAGAGTAACCGGCAAGGCGAGGGGGTAGGTGAGCAGTTGGAAGTCGTCGTTCCAGAGCCCGTGTCGGGTACTCGCCCGCGCCATTCCGCCGACGAGACCGTCGCCCCAGAGCGTTGAGTAGATTCCGTCCCAGAACGACGCGTAGCCCGCGAAGATCGGGTGGCCGAGGGCTTCGCCGAAGTTCAGGTACCAGCCGGGTGTGTGGAAGCCCGGCCGCATCCACCAGGTCGCCGCGCCGGGAACGTCGAGGTTCCAGACCAGGGGGTCGCCGAAGAGTCGCCAATTGCGCAGATAGAACCAGCCCGCAATCAGCCCGGCACCGGCCCCCACCCCGGCAAATACAGCCAGGGCTCGGCCAGGGCCGTGTCCCTCGGACCACCCGGCTCGCAACGCCACGAAGAATATGATGATGGGCGCCACGCCCAGGGCCGTGAATTTGGTCAGCAGCGCCGCGCCGAGGAGCCCGGTCAGCGCCGCAAGGGCGATCGGACGAACGCGCTCGGAGAGAATAATCCCGGTCCCCACGGCGAGGGCCGCGCTCACCCACGCGGCCAGCAACGGCTCGTTGGACACGTATGCGGACATGTAGAGGTTCATCGGAAGCAGACCGACGCACCCGATGGCCAGGCTGGGTCGGAGGCCCTCGCCGGGCCAGATTCGCCGGGCGACCCAGGCGGTGATCCAGACATTGGCCAACCCGGAGAAAAAGGGGATGGCGCGGTAGATAACCTGTCCCGCCATCGTGTGGGACTCGGCGGAGAACAGCCCGACCCACGCGCTGGTGAGCAGGTAGAAAAGAGGCGGATGATAGGTTGAGAACCCGTACGCGGCGGTGGGTAGCGCACGAAATTCGAGCAGGAACTCGATGTAGGCCAGGTGGCCCGGTGCATCGAAGCCTACGCCCACGGGTATGCTGGCGAACTTGGTGCAAAAGAGGGCGAGCCAGAAAAGCGTCACGGTCGCCAGGGTCCAACTCGGCCAACGGGTGTTTTTAACCCGGCGCAGTCGCCGCGGGTTCCGCCAGGCGATCCCGGCCG
>LWDU01041929.1_pt1 | contig 39987 bp, 36 predicted proteins | sample 727161 | NCBI WGS metagenome assembly LWDU01 (sample SAMN04566230, study PRJNA314399) | hydrothermal vent metagenome | isolation source: deep sea hydrothermal plume seawater | place: Mexico: Gulf of California, Guaymas Basin | collected 2004-07-11
TATGGGTTTGTTGAGCATAATTTTCAATACTCTCAAGATGACGTTGCCATAGAATAATATCTTTACGTTGTTTCTCTTCAAGACGCTCCTGATACCAACCAGAAGCAAACAGATATTCTTTGGTAAACAATTGTCGAATCTCAGGATCATGAATGGTTTTACCCTCATAAGTCCCAGTAGCCATAATAGTTAACAATGCTTTTAGAGGAGGACAAGCATCCTCAATACTGCCATCATCAATATATTGTTGCGCCACACGCTGATGTGTTTCAATAATATTATTGATCCCATCCACATAGTCATCAAGACCTTGTAATTCGGGTTTTAGAATCTCATCGGTAAAAACAACAACCGGGTTATCAAATAATTTCCCAAAAAAATCATGCACAAAATGCTCGGTAATCCGGTAGCCTAAGCGACTACCTAAGACCATCTCGCCGTTATACTCAAAATCTTCTACAGACTCCAAATATTGATTTTTAATCATATACCCAGGGTCTCTCTCTTCAACACTAAGTCGTGTCCAGATCTCAGGAATGAGTAAACTCACATCATGATCCACACGCATATTAGTACCAATATAACCTGCTGAACTTGAAAACCCCGCATAGCCGGTCACCATAAAAGAAACCAAAGCATTATTTAAATCAGCGGTCGTTCTAAGCGCATTAAAAGGACCTTTTGTTAAAGCACCTTCACTGCCTGCTCCAGTTGTTGAAGGCGATTTGCCGGTTAATGAACTAACAAAATCCATAAATAATTCTGGCAACTCCTGAAAATGAATCGGATTATAAACAGCCAACGGTCTAATGCCAGGTTCACGCGGGTTATTTCGACGCCCCGTTAACACCGCATCGACTGGGTGACAAATAGGCACATCAAGTGCTATTTTTCGGTGTAAACGAATACCCATTTCAGCAATATATTTTTTAGAAGAATCTAAAAGGTCAGCCCGTGTTTCTAGATAACGAGGGTTCTTCGAAGGTGCACCATTCACTATTCTGGGATGGGCCGATGAACAAACATATTTACCTGGCTGATTAACACTTTCAGTCAATAATGTATGCATCGGCTCGGTGAACTTAGTGAATTTAATAACATCGCTCACTACCTCCGATAAAGTGTCATCCGCTAATGGCTCATAATTGGCTAAAAAGTTTCCTTTTTGCGCCATGTTATATTCTGTTTGTTTATCATAACCTGGGATTACCGCATCATCTGGGCGCTGAAATAATCTAAACTCACAATTTTCTATTAACTTCACACTCTCATTAGGAATGGTCTGGGCGCAAAAATCCTTGATAATCTCTTTGGGCACAACCACAGCAGCACTTATATCATCTTCCATCTGGATCTTTTCAGCGGCCATAAAATCTTGGCGCAATTTAAATGTCCGCCAACCCCCATGCTGATCAAATCCAACACGTAAATAGGAGGCTAATATTTTATGGTAATTCATCCGTAACTCATGAGCCGGCGCACCATCTACCGTATCTACTGAAAAGAACTGACGCCAATCATCACCCCACTCAGACCGGTAAAAACGCTTAACCACAAACACTAAGGCTAAGATATAAGACGGTATAGATTTTAGCCACGCATTATATTCGTCCGTATGACTAGAAGAAACCGATAATAGCTTAATGACAGACCCTAAACTTCGCTCATCGCTTAAAGGTATACGACTTGGATCATGATCCTCATTCTCATGCCCTGACTTAAAGCGTCCGGTATAATCCTTATCAAAAATATCCTGAACACTGTCTAAATCTTGTTGCAACTCATTAACAAACAGAGGGTTATATAAAATCGCATCCTCAATTGATTTTGATATTTCTGATTTACCACCACCGGAAACCGTGCTCGGTTTATGACAAAACGTACCTTCAGGATCCGTTCCAACTAGATACCAACTGTCCACGCTAGGGTGTTTCTCCATTTCGATTTTATAACCACTGGGCTGCATATAAACAAAACCAGGTTGAAGCCGAATAGAGTGTTTCTCACGTCCTTTAAACCAAGTGATGGTTTGCGCATTTAAATCCATACGAAGATCTTGCGGCACATAAATTAACTTAGCATGATTTTTATCGACCCCATATCCTTCTGAGAACACATCCATAACATCACTAAACTGGCTGGCCACATCACTAAACTCATAACCGGACTGACGTGTAGGACTTCCAATACCATACTCTTCACCATGATTTCTACGGCAAAAAGCTAAAGCGCCACCCGCATGCTCTTCTTCAGCTAAACCGTATAAATTTGCCGCATAGCTAAGTTGTGTTTTAACTTCTTTCTTACAATAACCATAATAATTATCAGCTAATATAGTAAAGATCACGCCTTGATCATTTCGCGCCGTAATTTTAAATGCTTGGCCATCATTATAAAGCTCATCATCTGTTTGCCAACACATCTCATCTCGACGTTGTCTTTCCGTCGCATCATTCCACTGTGGCAAGCCTAACTCTTTCTTCGTGAATTTAACCAAATGCGGTGCTAAAAGAACGCAACCGGTATGACCACTCCAATGCTTTATATCCAGTGCCGAATCATTATCAGGTAAAGCAGGATTACCTGCATTACCAAAAATACTCTCAACAAAATCTAAATTACTGACCAAACTTCCGGGTGCAAAAAAGCGCACTTCCATCGATTTTTTGTCATCAAAACCTGGGACTTCTGGACAAACCGTAGGCCTTAATAGCAATGAAGCAAACATCTTCGCTGTTTCTGGCTCATTTGAGCAAAAAGGAATCGATAACAACTCAGGTGTTGATTCAATAGCATGCTTAAGCAACATAGCAAAAGTTTGTAAGGGTACTTCTTTCTTATCCCCCGCAACAGGAAGACCGCCCGCAGCGATATGGAATGAACCTTTAGTGGTTCTACGATCACTGGCAGGATTATGCAAGACCCCTTGCCCTACTTTATAACTAGTCAGGTAATCAGAATGAAAAGATTCTTCCCCTTTAGTAATAGATAGCTCTCTGGCAATACCATGACGATCTAATTCAAAACTAATCGCTGGCAATTGTGGAACCTGGTCTAAATCTAAATCCGATAAATAATCATTTAAAAAACCCTGAATGCGTTGGTCTACAGGATACTGCTTACTCGCTAACTGACGGCTCTTCTCTAAATAATTACGCATCATATCCTGCGTAGTTAATGAAACACCTGAAATATCCTCATTAGAACAAACCGGTTGCCCACAAGAAGCTAATTTTAAATTAATATATTCGTGCAATTCATCTTGATCTAATACCGATTGACTCTCTTGATTAGATATACCCAAAGCTTGTGACAAATCCATCATTTCACCCAAGTTCCCACTTTAATTTAACTAAAAATGCCTATATAAAAATAAGACGTAAGCGATTAAGATTACATGAGCACGAGCTGTATTTCAAGGTAACGCAAACAAAAATCTTATACCACCCCACGATCCAACCCTGTGGATTAAAACCAAATCAACTTATGACATAAAACTTTACCTAAAAAACCCTGTATGAACAAAATGTCAACTGATTGACTAAAAATATTCATTAGAAGATTTTAACAACAAACCGTATACTCTAATTAAAAAAGGAGGCCATATGACATTTTCCCAAGAAGAAATAATAGAATTAAACTTACTTCTTAAATTTAATTTAGATTCCAGACAACTGGGCATTAAAATTCATTCGTCAGCAACCGATGAAGAAATTTCTGGTACTGAACGATTATTTGACAAAGGCTTAGTCACAGCCCCCGATGGTGGCTACCTTACTGATTTAGGGCACACCAGCGCTGAACACGCCCAATTACTTTTTAAACTACTTTCACCGCAAGCTGAGCCATAACCCCCCCTTGGCTCGCAAATGCGCTATAGCGCTACCCCAATCTGGATTTCACTAAAGTAGATGGCCACTATCAATAACACCTCACCTTCGTCAACTACGCATAAAAGACAACTTAAAAAATTACGTCGTGCATTAGGTATTTTTCAAGGCACTAAATTACTTGCTACACTGCAACGTGAAACCGAAGGCACGGTATCTCATGACCAAGCTAAGCGCGTTACTTACTTAACAGAATTATTTTATAGAATTCACCGTGAAATCCACCATGACTGGCAAGGACAAGCGACTGCTAGTCACCGCCCAGGCTATATGCCTGATGCTAACAAAAGACGTGTTTTCAGAGAAGTCATACAAGGCCTAGTCTTAGAAAATGATCTTAATGAAAATTCTGCGCTATTTGACAACAACGGTTTTGTCATCAGAACCGACAACATCGCTGACAGACTAGCTAGTTTTTACCATAAAATGCGCTCTGTTCGTCCTTTTGATTATGGTAACAGGATCACTCTAAATTACTTTATTATTACCCTTGGAAAAATCCCTGCTTTTAAAGCCGTTTATGAGCAAGGCATTGATTTTCGTCGTTTAGAAGAAACGGATACCACTGTATTACATCACCCTGACAGCTCTATTGCTGAAGTCACTGTTGCTTTTAAACATGCACTCAACCCAACACTAACCAAGGCTCTTGAAAACATCGCCAATCAATATGGGCAATGGCCTGAAAATAAGATCTTTATTTCAGGAATTCCTTTTCTATCACACACCACGGCTGACGGTATTCGTTGCTTAGTAACCATTAATGGTGCGATAGTCCCACTAGAAAGCATCAAAGACAATATCTTTATCAAAGGTCGCCAATTTGCAGATGCCCCCTTAGATACTTCGGATAAAATTATTGGTTATCTGCCTGGCACCGAACAACTTAGAAGCTCAGAAAAAAAAGACATTGATGGCATCAAACTCACACACCCATCAGCAGCACCACTCTTTTGTCTTGATGTCAATATGCTCACGGGGCTACGCTCTCCCAGCCACACTGAATTAGTTGAACTGTTAAAAAGAATTGAAGGTAATAATAAACACGTTATTTTCAATCTTGCTAACAACCCCGCATTGAAAAACAAATTACTAAAAGCGGCTAACGGTGATACTCGGCTTGAGCGAACCATCGAAATTGGCTACAACCGACTCAATAAAGTTATCAAAAAATTAAACGCCATTGTCGTTAATATTTTTGAACATAAAACTAGCGTAAATAACCCAAAAATATTTATGTGCATGGGCGGCGCCGGTGCGGGTAAAACGGCGGTTGAGGAAATTGCTAAAGCACAATGCAGCGACAATTTTGTTATTGCTTCACTCGACGATTTTCGTAAACAAAGCGACCTTTATACCGTTTTAACTGCCGCAAACCACCACAGTGATGATTATATTTATGTCGAACCTTTTGCCAATAGGCTTCGCCACCTAGTCGCCGAACAAGCAAAAAAAAATAAAATAAACATACTTTATGATGGGACCTGTATTCCCTATAACCCACGCTATAAAGATATCATTTATCAATTCTACCTAGCCGGTTTTCATACGGAAATCACTGCTGTTGATGCTTTTCTAGTCAAGCCTGCTGGACGAGAAGATGAATTACAACGCTCAGTGGTTGCTGAGAGCGTTAAAGATCGGTTTAAAACAACAGGTCGCGCACTACCTTGGGTCGTAACCATTGACAAACATATTCGTGCGCCTCACTCCTTCCTCGCCGCCCTTGAGGATCGCCAGCTAACTAAGATTTCATTATTTGCTAATGATGGCGCTCGCAATCAACATTATTTAGTTGCTGAAAGTTTTACGTTCAGTTCACAGCAACAAGAAGAAATAAATAATCACCAGCGTAATGCTACATTTTCATCTTTCTGTAAAAACTTGATGCTAAATCATCCCGAATCCACACTCAAAAACCTGTCACAGAACCACAACCAGAAAATAGAATCCTTGATGAAACTCAATCCTTCATTAATTGAAGAGAATGTTGCTTATTTAACCTACGGAAACCAATACGGCAGCCGTGTTCTGATCATCTACAACACGCAACGAATAATTGATTTTATTGAGAAAAGCCAACTTAATCCAAATGCTTCTGGAGAGAAAGGTTTATTACACAAACCTGAATCACTTGCTTTTGATGTTGATCCGCAAGGTCAGAAACCCTGGATTAAGAGACTACAGGGAACTCGGATTGCCGACTATGAAACCGATGCATAATTATTATTTATAACGTTAACGTTTCCTTTTAACGTTTGAATCTCTTGCATCTGCCCAACGATAAAGCATTACACTAGCCAAAAGCACTGGAATGGATAGCAGTAATGTGACATATTCGCCAATCATGATAATTCCTAAGGTCACAAACAAACTACCAATTGCACCGGTAATGCCCACCCAAATAAGAAAGTTTATAACTAGCTGCCAAAAAAAATTACGCCTACCTTCTTTTTTCATTACAATCCATCATTCCTATTAACACTAACAAAACCCCTTCGATAACTATAAAAAGCGGCACATTAAAAAACCCAATACAACTAACCTATACAACTAAAAAATGATTACGCCTGTCGCATCATTTTTATTTATAATCAAAAATACGCATGCAAGACCCTAAATTGACCCGATACTTTTTCCACCGAGCACAAATGAAACAATACACCATCATACTCACAGCCACACTCTTAACCGCATGTAGTTTTGATTCCATTAAGAACCCACAAGAAAAACAAACTGAACTTTTTTACCTAAAAGTCTCTGAATTAGAGGTTCCGCCACAAGCTTTACGAAAAAGCAACCCCTCTACACAAACACTAGTGACTGAGCAAGATGAGACCATCCCAACTAGCCAACTACAGACCCATGATGATGATTATTCATTAACGGTCTCAAAGCCTTTCGATCAATCTTGGTCTCTCATTGAAAAAGTACTGACTTACAATTCCATTCCAATTAAAGACCGTAATCGGAATCAAGGCATTTACCTCATTAGCTTAAATAATTACTTAAAATCACTGCGCGAAAAAGATAGCCTATTACCCTTTTCACTTACCGATTTATTTACATCATCTGAAAGTGATCAAGAAATTAAGATAATCCTTACCCCACAAAACAACGCAACAACTATTACGGCTAAATACAACAACCAAGAAACGTCTACAAACACACCTACGGGTCAAGAGATACCCACTGCTGAATCATTAATTGTTTTACTTAAATCAATTCATGAAACCATTAACAGCCATAAAATCCCCTAACCTATATTTTCTTTCTATCTGTTTTATCAACCCTACTTAAAATTTACGATAAAACTGATCATTAACTTTCAAAACTCCGCTTAGTCCCAAAAGCTGTTTGCCAATCCAACTCAAATTGCTCCACTGCTGGCTGGACAACACTCTGACTAAACAAACCTTCAATCACATTGACTGGCAACGTAATTGCCCCAACGCCTAGCTTTAAAACATTCAATACCTGCTGAGAATTTTTAAAACTAGCTGGCAATAAGACTGAATTAAGTTGATGACACTCCACTAGATTTTGTAAATCTGATACTACGGCTACGCCATCAATACCTAAGACATTCATCCGATTAACATAAGGCGCTAAATAATCAGCACCACAGGTGGCCGCAAGGAAACCTTGTTCCGCACTATATATTGCCGTTGCCAAAACAGGAATTTGATACCGCTTCATCTTACGGATTGCCGCCAGTCCTATTTCAGTAGCAGGGACTTTTACAACAATATCATAGGGTAGCGCATGAAGCTTTTGAGCTTCTAAAACCATCTCATTGACCGACGCTGAAACCACTTGGATATGAATACGTGGCACCGCCTCAAAAAGAGATGAAACTTCGGGCAACAACTCAGTTATACCCACGCTTGCTTTAGCTAAAATCGTTGGGTTAGTTGTAATCCCTGTTAACGGGATACTTTCATTAAATCGAGCGATTTGCCCTAGATCAACCGTATCCAAATAAAATTCAATCATTAAAACGCTCTGTACATAGACATTAAATCACTATAACAACCGAACTTTAAACGAACGCCCTTTGAGTCGTCCTTCTGCTAACTTAGCCAATGCTACATCCGCAACACCGCGATGGACTGCCACATACGAATGATTTTCAAATAAGTCAATTTTACCCACTTGAGTCCCAGCAATACCTTTATCACCCGTTAATGCACCTAAAATATCCCCTGCTCTAACCTTTTGTTTCTTACCCCCATCAATTTGTATTGTTTCCATCGGCGGTTTATAGGTATATTGCCCCAAAAGTGTTGTAGCAGGTAATGGTTGGGATTCAACAGTCAGGTTTAGATACTTTTCCAACTGTGAAATTTTATAATGTTCCTTCTCGGCGAATAAACTACAGGCAAGCCCTTTGCTACCTGCCCGACCAGTACGACCAATTCGATGCACATGAATTTCAGGATCACGAGCAATGTGATAATTCATCACCGCATCTAGTGAGTCAATATCAAGCCCTCTTGCAGCCACATCGGTCGCAACTAAAATGGATATGCTTTTATTAGCAAAACGCACCAGTGTTTTATCGCGATCCTTTTGCTCAAGATCCCCATGTAACGCCAAAGCGCTAAATCCACAATCAACTAATTGATCTGCTACCTCCTGGGTTTCGCGCTTAGTATTACAAAAGACCACCGTAGATATTAAACGATGCTCAAGCAGCAATAATTGTAGTGCTGTAAATCTATCACCTACATGATCTATCTGATAAAAGTATTGCTCAATAGTTCTCGAGTCATGGCTTTCTTCAACTTTAGCCATGATGGGTTGCTTCATGATACGCTGTGCAATATGCTGTATTTTACCGGGAAAAGTTGCACTAAATAATAAGGTTTGACGCTGGCTAGGTACCTGTTCAATGATCATATCTATGGCCGACTGAAAACCCATGTCAAGCATTCGGTCAGCTTCATCAAGTACCAATGTATTGACATGCTCTAAATTTAAAGTGCCTCTTCTCAAATGATCCTCAATACGCCCCGGTGTGCCCACAACAATATGTGCACCGTGTTCTAATGAACCCACCTGAGGACCCATGGGTACGCCACCACATAAAGTCAGCACTTTAATATTATGAATCGTACGTCCTAATTTACGCACTTCTTTAGCTACTTGGTCGGCTAGCTCTCTCGTTGGACAGAGAATTAAAGATTGCACCCGAAAAAATTTAACGTTTAGACTGTGTAATACACCCAAGCCAAACGCCGCGGTCTTACCTGACCCTGTTTTTGCTTGCCCAATAACATCTTTACCCTCAATAATAGAAGGCAACGTCAAGGCTTGAATCGGCGTCATAGATTTATAGCCTAGAGTGGCTACATTTCTAATAATATCAGGGTGTAAATTAAGTGTAGAAAAAAGCTCTTGGTTCAAGCCACTATCCTTTTATGATATGTTCTAAAAAATTAGCCTACTACAAATACCACAGGAAAAAATAATATCCATACTTTTTCTTGAGACCCGTTCATTTGACCACGCAGGCAAAATATCTAAAAAAAAAAGGGCATCGCGAATCGCTCTGCCCTTTCTTCTACGCTCCAAAAGAAGCGAAATCGCTAATGTATTAACCGTAAGTAAATACGCTACCGATAGTTGAATTATTTAAATTACTTGAATGTCCTCAGCTTGAGGTCCTTTTTGACCGTCCGTGACTGTAAATTCAACTTTTTGACCTTCTGCCAACGTTTTGAAACCTGAACCAGAAATGGCGCTAAAATGAGCAAAGACATCTGGCCCTGATTCTTGTTCGATAAAACCAAAACCTTTTGCTTCGTTGAACCATTTAACTGTACCAGTAGTTGTAGACATAATCTATCCTATAATTTTCGAAAATATTTAATACCTTAAATAAGGCTATTTGGCTAAAAGTGCTGCTATTAATTATGAGGAACAGAACGAATACTACAGACAGAACATCGAAATGGTGCGCAAACATAAAAAAGTACTTTAAAGCTGTGCTAATTATATACCGCTTTTCACAGTAATCAAAACTTTTTCAGCAATAAATTGAGTAATCCTTATAAATCTTCTTGTTCAAACCCTATTAAAAAACAAATAGATAGCTATTTTTCAGCGATTATGCTGTAATTGTCGGGTTGTAATTGTATCTTATCTTGGTTTTATCCCGTTGTACCCGATCTAGTTTCTTGTGCTTCACTGTAATTCCCTTGGTTTATTTTACAATATTAATTTTAATTCAAAAAAGGTAATTTCGATATGGCTACAGGCACAGTTAAATGGTTCAACGAAGCAAAAGGTTTTGGTTTTATTTCACCTTCTGAGGGTAGTACTGACGTATTTGTTCATTATTCATCCATAAAAACAGATGGTTTCCGCACTCTAGAGGAAGGACAATCAGTCACTTTTAATACTGAAGATGGCCCCAAAGGTCCTCAAGCAACAGATGTTGAAATTGCATAAACAATAAATACCTACCTTCCTTCCTAGCATTACTATTCCATGCTGGGAAGGCGCCTTACTTACACTTACTATTATTATTGAGGGTTACATGAAAAAATTGTTCGTTGGGAGTCTACCTCATGACGCCACTGAAGAAAGCATTAAAACTTTATTTGCAGAATTTGGAACCGTACGATCAATAGAAATTGCCAGTGACATTTTTTCAGGTCGAAACAAAGGGTTTGGCTTTATTGAAATGGAAGGGCACGAAGCACGTGCTGCAATAGCCGGACTTAACGGAAAAAGTATGGGTGACAAACTTCTTGTTGTCAAATTTGAAGACCCACGCAAACAAGGCCGCGGCGGTCGCCGCCGGTAAAATTACCGCCCCAGTATAGACCTTGATACATTTAGCTACACCCTGTACGGCTAAATCACTTAATTGATCAAGAGACTATAGCGCACAAAAAGTTATCGCCCGAAAACCGGCTTTCATATTCACACTCATGAAAGTCCAACTGACCAGCACGTCAATTTTGTCCCACAAGCACAATACCTATTAAAGAGAGTTATTATGAGTTTTACCTCCCTGGGCTTATCTGAGCCTATTCTAAAAGCAATTGCCGACAAGGGCTACACGACCCCAACCCCCATTCAAGAACAAGCTATCCCAGCGATCATCAAAGGATACGATGTTATGGCGGCGGCACAAACTGGGACTGGAAAAACAGCAGGATTTACGCTCCCCATACTCGAAAGATTGTCTCAAGGTCAGCACGCAAAACCTCATCAGGCAAGAGTACTGATTCTAACACCTACACGCGAGTTAGCCGCTCAAATTGGCGAAAGCGTCACAAACTATGGCAAACACCTACCGCTTCGATCCACTGTTGTTTTTGGCGGCGTTAAGATTAATCCTCAAATCTCGAAATTACGAAAAGGCGTCGATATTCTGGTTGCGACCCCTGGCCGCCTTCTTGATCTGCACCAACAAAATGCTGTTAAATTTTCTCAGTTAGAAGTTTTAGTCCTGGATGAAGCAGACCGAATGCTAGACATGGGATTTATTCATGATATTCGTAAAATAATCGCCACTCTACCCAAGAAGCGCCAAAACCTGATGTTTTCGGCCACTTTTTCAAACGATATAAGAAAACTTGCTAGAGGACTTGTTAACAACCCTATTGAAATATCGGTGAGTCCACGCAATACCACCGCAGAAAATGTAACACAATGGATTTGCCCCGTTGATAAAAAACAAAAACCAGCTCTTCTTTGTCACTTAATCAATGAAAATCAGTGGCAGCAAGTTCTAGTCTTTACACGAACAAAACATGGCGCTAACAAACTGACCCGTCAACTTGAGGCTCACAACATAAAAGCGGCCGCGATTCACGGAAACAAAAGCCAAGCGGCAAGAACCAAAGCACTTGCAGAATTCAAAAATTTATCTACACACGTTTTAGTCGCAACCGATATTGCTGCGCGCGGATTGGATATTGATCAACTACCACACGTTATCAACTTCGACCTGCCTAATGTTCCTGAAGATTATGTACACAGAATTGGAAGAACTGGGCGTGCCGGCTCAAATGGTCATGCAATATCACTCGTTAGCGCCGACGAATTCAAACAACTGTCTGACATTGAACGTTTAATACAACAAACCCTAACACGTAAATTAATTGACGACTTCGAACCCATTCACGACCTGCCTGAATCAAACTTGAATCACCGCCCTACTCAAGCGAAAAAAACTAAGAAAAGCCACCCTGGAAATAGAGAAGGTCAGCATGATACTGGGAATACAGCACACCAAAAAAGAAGAAATACTAAACATTATCGCTCCAGAAGAGCACCCTGAATGGGTAAAACAACCAGACCAACAAAAAATTTAAGTTATTTTATGTTGTTTTTAGTTATGACGCGGTCCAGTTGATTTGCAAAGGCCTGCCTTTCCGTCTGACTCATGGGCGCTGGCCCACCCGTTTGAATACCGCTGGATCGTAACGTCTCCATAAGATCACGCATCGCTAAACGTTCTCGTATATTCTCAAGCGTATAAAGCTCACCTCGTGGGTTTAATGCGAGTCCGCCTTTAGCAACGACTTCAGCGGCCAAAGGTATATCGCCGGTAACCACCAAATCACCGGCGGTTAAACGCCTCACAATTTCATTGTCCGCAACATCAAACCCATGCGCAACCTGTAGCATTTTGATAGTACGTGAAGGAGGAATCCGGATCGCCTGATTAGCAACCAGCGTCAACATAATTTTGGAACGTTCAGCCGCCCGAAATAAAATTTCTTTAACGACGACCGGACATGCATCTGCATCAACCCATATTTGCATAAACTATTAATCTGAACAGAGCATAAAAGAATGGCACATAATCGCCGTCAAAAGACACATCGAAGAATGCTATTAGGACTGCAATAGCCGAACAGTTTCACCTCACAACATAGGCGTTGTGGTCACCGAAAAAAGAGCTGAAATGGGGTGAACGAAGGGGCTCGAACCCTCGACAACCGGAATCACAATCCGGGGCTCTACCAACTGAGCTACGCTCACCATAAAATCAAAACTGGTACGCTTGGCAGGATTCGAACCTGCGACCCTCGGCTTAGAAGGCCGATGCTCTATCCAGCTGAGCTACAAGCGCTCTATTGGTCGGGGTAGAGGGATTCGAACCCCCGACATCCTGCTCCCAAAGCAGGCGCGCTACCAAACTGCGCTATACCCCGAACACTGATACTCAACGATACAAAGCAATGAAACCCTGCTACGAAGCCTGCAAATAATACTGATATTTAGGCCTTCAGTCAATAACTATTTATATGACCCAACCAATAATTTTGTTAAAGCAACTGACCTTTGACAGATTCATAAATCAAATCAACCGAGACCTCGGCTTTGACTAAAATTTTTTCTAATTCAGCTAACTTTTCAGCACCGTATCTTTTGTCGCTAATACTGCCAACATTGATATACACATTTAACGCCGAACTTTTTAGTGCCGCATATGCTGAAACCACACTAACACCCGCATCAGTGATCACATTAGTGTTCCCTTTTTCAGCTGCTTCCTTACTTAACAAAATCACTTCTGCACTGGCTCTTGCACAGGCTAAAGGAACTTCGGTCGCTTCCTTTAATGCCGCCTGTATAGCCGCTGTTCTGCATTCTTTATCTTCCACACTCTCTTTAGGGAGCCCATACGCTTGCATAACCTGATTAAACCCCTCTACATCCGCTTTAATCATCGCTGTGAACTTTTCACGCAAAACCTCTGACTTTACCAGCAAAGCCTTCATGTCAGACTCAACGGCACTGTACTTCGGCTTACCAATAGTCAAATTACAAACCATACTTGTCAAGGCAGCCGCTGTGGCCCCCATCACAGCGGCTGCGCTTCCGCCTCCTGGAGTCGCGTCATGACTGGCTAACTCTTCAAGAAAAAGCTGAATTGATTTATCTTTTATTTCCGTCAAGTTATCTCCCTATTCTTAAACCTTAACTAGATATAGTTTTGTTCCACTACAAAACCCTTCTATTAAAAACCTAACCTTCTTAGAGTCGGCGCCAAGTAGTCCCACCAGCATTATCCTCTACGATAATACCGTCCGCTTTTAATTCATCACGAATCTGATCAGCTAACTGCCAGTCTTTATTTTTTTTAGCGGCGCTTCTTTGATTAATCTTTGTCACTATCCATAGGTCTTCACTCGAGTCACCATCGCTATCTTGTAAAAACGAGTCCGGCATGTCTTGTAAAATCCCCAGCCCTGCCGCCAATGTTTTTAATGTATTGGCATAAACCTCAACCTCAGTGCTGCCTGCTTGTTTCAACTTATTCAATGCAGTCGTCAGAGAAAATAAAACGGCTAAGGCTTCAGGCGTATTAAAATCATCATTCATCGCTTGCTCAAAGACCGACTTATACTCCCCAAGCACTTCCGTACTGGTCATATTAATATTTCTTAATGCGGTGTATAAACGCACTAATGCCGCCTTAGCATCATCTAAACTTTCATTAGAATAATTAAGTGGGCTTCGGTAATGGCTCGATAAAATAAAATAACGAATCACTTCGGGTTGGTAACTTTCACGAACTTCTTTTAAGGTGAAAAAATTGCCCAAAGACTTTGACATCTTTTCATTATCAACACGAACAAAACCATTATGCATCCAATAGTTAACAAATTGCTCACCGGTTCCACCAACTGTTTGAGCAATTTCATTTTCATGGTGCGGAAATTGCAAATCCATACCGCCCCCATGAATATCAAAATGATTTCCTAGACAACAAGTTGACATAGCAGAACATTCAATATGCCACCCTGGCCGCCCGCGACCCCAGGGTGAATCCCAGAAAGGCTCCCCCGGCTTTACTTTTTTCCACAACACAAAATCCAGAGGGTCCCGTTTGCTTTTATCTATTGCAACACGCTCTCCTGGCTGCAATGCATCTAATTGCTTACCTGATAATTGTCCGTAATTAGGGAACTTAGAAACCGAATATAAAACGTCACCTGAAGTACTCGTGTAAGCCAACCCTCTTTCAAATAACAATTGAATCAAATGAACAATTTGCTCCATGGACTGTGTTGCTCTAGGCTCAACATCAGGCGGAAGAACTGCTAATGCACGCTCATCGGCATGCATCGCATCAATAAAAAATTCAGTGAGGGAGGCGATATCTTGGTCATTCTCATTCGCACGCTTGATAATCTTATCGTCAATATCCGTGATGTTACGCACATAGGTCAAATCATACCCTAAATAACGAAAATAACGGGCTACCACATCAAACACCACCATGACCCGCGCATGCCCAATATGACAATAGTCATACACGGTCATCCCACAAACATACATCCCAACTTTACCCGGCACAATCGGCTTAAAGGTTTCTTTTGTCCTTGTCAGCGTATTAAATATTTTCAACATTTTTAATTTTTATAAAAAACAAACTCAATATTGTGTGACTCGTCTGTCTTACTGGTCTAAAGAAATACCCCAGCAAAAAATAGTATTAACAAACAAACAAGATAATATCTTTATTATAGCCTAAAGAAAATTTCGATTGGTATTTGTAAAGCCAACTAAAAAAAATTAGAATGCTTATTTATCATCGCTAATCAGGTAAGTCTTAATGCGTACTTTTCGTTTTTTAATACCTCTACTTTTGTTCACCCCCCTCTTATTCGCTAAGGAAGCAAATATGTCCGAGACACAAACTAAAGTTAAATTCACGACCAATTTAGGCGCCTTTATTGTTCAATTAGATGCTGAAAAGGCTCCTATTACAACGGCCAACTTCATTACCTATGTCACAGAAGGATTCTATAGCGGAACCATTTTTCATCGCATCATTCCTGATTTTATGGCTCAAGGCGGTGGCTTTGATACTGACTTTAACCAAAAAGACGTTCATGATCCAATTGCAAATGAAGCCAATAATGGTCTTGCCAATACTCGCGGAACTCTCGCTATGGCCCGCACGTCAGATCCTGACTCAGCAACCGGTCAATTCTTCATCAATTACAAAAGCAATGATTTCTTAAATCATACTAGCCCAACACCTTCAGGCTGGGGGTATGCTGTATTTGGTCATATTATTGAGGGCATGGATATTGTCGATGCAATGACAGAAATTCCGACAGGAAACCGCAACATGCATCAAGATGTACCAAAAACAGATATTGTGGTCGAAAACGCACAAATGATTGACTAATGGCCCAGCACTTGAAAGACGAAATCCTTTTTATTTCTGATCTTCATCTTGCCATTGAGAAGCCGCGAATTACCAAAATTTTTTTAAAATTTCTTAATTCGCGCGCCGCTCAAGCCAAAGAACTTTATATTCTAGGGGATCTTTTTGATGTCTGGGTTGGTGATGACGACTTAACCCCTCCCAACAAAAAAATCAGGCGCCATTTAAAAAACCTTACCTTAAACGGAACCCGTGTGTACTTACAACAAGGTAACCGAGATTTCCTACTAGGCACACGTTTTTGTCAAGAAACGGGCGTCATTCTATTGAACGACCATCACCTATTAGATTTGTATGGCACCAAAACTTTACTCATGCATGGCGATCTATTATGCACCGATGATATTGGCTACCAAAAATTCAGGACCTTGTCACATACAGCGCATTGGAAACAAGAAAAACTAGCCTACCCACTGTGGTTACGTTTAATCGCTAGCCGCTGGTATCGATTTAAAAGCTTATTACACAAACGAAATTATACTGAGGACATCTTAGATGTTAACCAAACCGAGGTAATCAAAACGCTTAAAAGTCACAGCACCTTTCGTTTAATTCATGGCCATACCCATCGACCCGCTAGACATCAATTTACAATCGATAAAAAACCTGCAGAACGATTTGTACTGGCAAACTGGACAGCTCAACAAGGCAGCGTTTTATGCTGGTCCCCAACAGGTCATCACATTGAAACCCTACAGACCTAACACTAACTCTTTGGGATAGTTAGCACCTGACCAATCTTAATCATATTATTCTTTAGCGCATTAAAATTCTTCAACTTACTCATGCTCACCCCATAACGAACGGCTATCTCTGATAATGTTTCACCCCGCATAATTTTATGTTTACTTAATTTCTTAATCGCCGCTCGCGCATTGATGGCCAAATGAACTGGCGTAACAGCCTGATAATATTTATTAACGCCCCGATAAATAGCCTCAGCGATTTTATTTTGATAGGCCGGTGATTTAAGCCTTCTTTCTTCTGTAGGATTTGATATATAGGCTGTTTCAATCAATACAGACGGTATATCGGGTGACTTCAGCACAATAAATTTAGCCGCTTGCACGCTACGCTTATGCAACTTAACAATTCCATTTAATTCCCCCAAAATCTTTTTAGCCGCTACAGCACTCATATCCTGTGTTGCCGTTTGCGATAAATCTAATAATACCGAAGCTAAAACATCCTCCTTATCATCAAGACTGACTCCACCAACAAGGTCAGAAGCATTTTCCTGATTCGCTAACCACCGCGCCGCTTCACTGGAGGCGCCACCTCTTGAAAGTGTGTAAACTGAGGCTCCACGTACTTTTGCATTATGAAATGCATCAGCATGAATTGATATAAATAAATCAGCTCTCGCTTGTCTAGCAATTTTAAGACGTTTTCTAAGCCCCACATAATAATCACCTTTACGAACTAAAAATGCCCGCATCCCTGGGCGTGCATTAATTTTAGCGACTAATTTTTTAGCAACAGCCAAGACTACTTTTTTTTCCTGAACGCCATGCGGCCCGTGGGCCCCAGGGTCTTCACCGCCATGCCCAGCATCAATAGCAACCACCATCTCTTTTACACGACTTTTAATAACCTGCTTAACAATTGGTTTTATGACTGGCGCGCTCTTAGCTCTACCCGTGTCAAATAAATCAATCACTAAACGGTGCCCGTAAAGATTACTCGGTTTTAAAATGAAACTTTTCGGTTTAACCCCTTTTTTTAAATCCATCACGATTCGTAAATCGATTTGGTTACGGGCACCACTACGAATTCGATAGAGTAAATTATGATCCGCCGCAGGCTGTAAAAAATGCTTCCCTAATTTTGCATTCGCTATATCGACAACTAATCGATCGGGATTTTGCAACGTAAAGACTTGATGCCGTGGTAGCGCCGTGGTATCAAAAACTAATCGGGTATGATCAGGGGCAGACCAGAATCGTAGATCTGCTATTTGCAGTTGTTTTGCACCGGCAAGATCCGGTACAAGTAACAAACCTACGAAATATATTATGTACGCAATAAATTTATGCATCCTTAGATCGATTCATTCTTGTTATAAAAACCCCATTTCAAACACGCTATTTCTACTCTAACAATTCAAGTGAATGCCCTGCCTCACCCGAACAGAGCTGAAAATGACAATCGGGTTTAGGTAAATAGCCAAAACCCATTTCAGGCCACTCTATAAAACAATAAGCCTCTTGCTGTAGATAATCTCTTATACCGATCCATTCCAGCTCTTCAGGATCTTTGACTCGATATAAATCAAAATGAACTATACGTACTCCGCCTACCACATACTCTTCCACTAACGTATAAGTGGGGCTTTTAACAATCCCCTGATACCCTAAGGAGCGAAGAACACCTCTAACCAATGTGGTTTTTCCCGCCCCTAAATCACCGGTTAAGAAAACTAATCGAGCATCCCCTAGAGCGCTAAATAATGTTGCTCCGTATTGTTCTGTTTCTTCCGTTGTTTTAAATAAAATGGTCATGATTCATTTACGACTGTTCTAATATAAGGCATCAAATCACTTGCGACCAACCCACGCTCACCCTGTAAAGCCGCCTCATCACCTGCTTTACCATGTAAAAAGGCACCACAAACAGCAGCATCCATTAACGACATTTTTTGCGCTACCAAAGCAGCTATTATACCGGTTAATACATCACCCATTCCACCGCAAGCCATACCTGGATTACCTGTCATCGTTACTTTTGTGATATTCCCATCGGTAATAATCGTCCCCGGGCCTTTAAGCAAGACAACCCCTCCATATTTTGACTGAATATTCCTAGTAGCAGTATATCGATCTCGCTGAATCTCATCAACCGAACAGTGCATTAACCTAGCGGCTTCACCGGGATGCGGTGTTAAGATCCAATTATCGCTAAAGCCCCCCCGTTTAGCTAAAATATTTAAAGCATCTGCATCAAGAACTTTGGGTTGCTGAGCTGTCAAGCTAACCTCAAACAATGCCTCGCCCCAACTTTTCTGACCCAACCCTGGACCTATTGCAATCACGCTCCCTTTATTTAGCACTGTAGAGAGCGCTTGACTTTGCTCCACGCCATGGACCATTATTTCAGGACACCTCTGGACCATGTGCCGCGCATGATCTATCCGCGTCGCCACCGATACCAACCCTGCTCCAGCTCGAGTTGATGCTTCAGCGGCTAATTGTATAGCGCCATGATAGCCATAATCCCCTCCAATCAAGACCACATGACCAAAATCTCCTTTATGCGCGTAACGGTTACGAGGGGGTAAAGAAACATGAGACGTTAATAACGCTTGCCCCTGACAACCGCCAAATACTCCCCCGGGTATAGCCAGCGAGGAAAAAAACAAATCCCCGCAAAAAGCACTTGCTTGACCGGTAACCATTCCTTTTTTTAAACCAATAAAAGTGATTGTTTGCTGTGCAACAACAGCACAAGGCATTGGCTGGCCAGTATTTGAATTTAATCCAGATGGAATATCAATTGCAACAACAGGTCTGCCAGAGGTATTTATATGCTCTATTACCGCTTCAAATTGCCCAGAAACTTTGCGCGATAACCCTGTCCCTAATAAGGCATCAACGATAACATCACAGCGTAAAGTCACCGCTACGCTCTGTGTGTCTATGGCGCCACCTGACAATAAATATTCATCAAGTGCTAAACGTGCATCGCCAGTAACATTTGCTACTGGACACAGTAAAAAAACAAGGGGCTTCAACCCTTTTTTAAGGGCCTCATTCGCCACAACAAAACCATCACCACCATTATTACCCGAACCACAAAAAACATGGATAATACTAGCATCGGGATAACAAGACTCAATCAAATCGACTACGGCCAGTCCAGCCCTAGACATTAAAGAAAATCCATCAATACCATATTCTGCAATAGCAATACGATCTAATTCTTGCACTTGCTCAGCACTGTATAATTCCGAAGGCAATTGTTTCAGATCATTACTTGTAACCACCCCAACTCCCTTAACCGCCATCCAAACTATTTTATTCATCATAGGGTATAAACTGCCCCACAGCAATCAAAGCGGTATACTTACAATTTTAGATACATTCCACCCAATGAATCATGGCGACAATAAACCGACATAGCCTCACTCAGAACATTAAAAAATGGGGCGTGGAACTAGGTTTCCAACAAGTTGGAATTTCCGATACATCGCTATCAGAAGCAGAACAACACCTCGATAACTGGATAAAAAAAGACTATCACGGTCAATTGCATTACATGGTCAAACATGGCAAGAAAAGAAGTTATCCAGAATTACTAATTCCAGGGACTAAAAGAATTATCTCTGTCCGCATGGACTACTTACCGGAAAATCAAAAGCGCATACATACCGCCTTAGAAAACCCTGAAAACGGCTTTATTTCACGTTATGCCTTGGGTCGAGATTACCACAAAGTCATTAGAAATCGATTACAAAAACTATGCTCTCGCATTGAAGAAGAAATTGGTCCTTTTGGGTACCGAGCCTTTGTTGATAGCGCACCGGTACTTGAAAAAGCCATTGCTGAAAAAGCTGGCTTAGGCTGGATTGGCAAGCATACTAATCTCATCAATAAACAGGCTGGCTCGTGGTTCTTTTTAGGCGAGATCTATACTGACCTTGAACTGCCCATTGATTCTGCAACCAGCTCTCACTGCGGCGACTGTACGGCTTGCATTGATATCTGCCCTACACAAGCAATTATTGCACCTTATCAACTTGATGCCAGACGATGTATATCTTATTTAACCATTGAACTCGACGGCTCTATTCCTGAGCCATTACGCCCTTTAATTGGCAATAGAATCTATGGTTGCGATGATTGTCAACTCATATGCCCTTGGAATCGTTTTGCTAAAACCACTGAAAACCCTGATTTTAATCCCCGACATAATTTAAATTCGAGCCAATTAGTTAATTTATTTTCTTGGGATGAAAAAACCTTTCTTAAAAAAACAGAAGGCTCTGCCATTCGCCGCATTGGTCATCATCGTTGGTTACGTAATATTGCAGTCGCCTTAGGTAATGCAAAACCCAGTCACTTAGTGACACAAACATTATTGAAGCACTGCGATAATGTTTCGGAACTGGTCCAAGAACACGTTCGCTGGGCACTGAAACACCAGCAGAGCAACCGTGATCGTCCTATTAAAGACTCGGCGGGGCCTGCGCAATAACCTGACGACTCCCGTTAGATTCAGGTGATGTCACCACACCTGCCGCTTCCATATCTTCAATTAAACGCGCCGCACGGTTATACCCCACCTTAAAACGCCTTTGCACACCAGAGATAGAGGCTTTCCGGGTTTCAGTGACAAAACTCACCGCTTGATCATAAATAGGATCGGCCTCGCTCTCAACATTGCTAAAACCACCGCTAAGCTGATCAGTCGCATCATTAACGACTAAATCCAGGTAGTCCGTCGGACCTGTTCCCTTCAGAAAAGAAACAATTTGATGAACTTCATGATCGTTAACAAATGCACCGTGGGCCCGGATCGGTAAACTCGTACCCGAAGGCATAAATAACATATCCCCATTTCCTAACAAGGATTCTGCGCCGCCTTGATCAAGAATCGTTCTAGAGTCAATCTTAGATGAAACCTGAAAAGAAATACGAGAAGGCACGTTCGCTTTGATCAACCCGGTCAATACATCCACAGAAGGCCGCTGGGTAGCTAATATTAAATGTAACCCAGAAGCACGCGCTTTTTGAGCTAACCGAGCGATGAGCTGTTCTACCTTTTTACCCACAATCATCATCATATCGGCTAATTCGTCAATGACTATAACTATATTAGGCAAGGGCTCTAAAACAGGATGTTCTTGATCGTCTACTAAGCCCATTTCAGGTTTAAACAAAGGATCTTTAATCGGCTCCCCACGGGCCGCAGCTGCTCTGACCAATTTATTAAAACCGTCAATATTTCGAACACCCAATAAAGACATTAATCGATACCGCCGTTCCATTTCAGCAACCGACCAACGAAGCGCATTAGCCGCATCATTCATATCGGTCACCACAGGCGTTAATAAGTGAGGAATGCCTTCATAAACAGACAACTCAAGCATTTTTGGGTCGATCATAATCATTCGCACATCTGCAGGCGTAGATTTATACAACAAACTCAAAATCATCGTATTAATGGCAACTGATTTCCCTGACCCCGTTGTTCCCGCTACCAATAAATGAGGCATTTTAGCTAAATCCGCAATGACTGGACTACCTGAGATATCCTTACCTAACGCTAGCGTTAACGCTGAATTAGATTCTTGATAAACCGATGAAGAAAAAATCTCCCGTAACGAAACCATTTCTCGCTCTTTATTGGGGATTTCAAGACCAACAACGGTTTTACCGGGAATTATCTCCACAATCCGAACACTGGTGACCGACAAAGCTCTTGCAAGATCTTTAGCCAACCCACTAATACGACTCACTTTAATCCCTGCAGCCAGTTGTAATTCAAAGCGCGTTACAACAGGCCCGGGATTGACGGCAACCACATTCACGTCGACATTGAAATCAATTAAAATATTCTCAACCAATCGAGACATATCTTGCAAGGCACTCTCAGAATACCCTTTTGTGGTATTAAAATACTGGTCCAATAGGGATAATTCAGGTAAACCCTTATTCGCCACCGGTGTTTTTTTAACCTGCCGACGACTCACATGCTTTTTAGCAGGGAATGAGCTAAACGTCATTGGGGGATCAATGACGTCTACCAATGAAGGTTCAATCAAGGTCATTACTGGCTCAATATTACGCGTGGATTCAAAAGCCCCTACGGTCGGCTCAACACGTATTTTCTTAGCTATCGAGTTTCTCGGTAGACTCGGCTTTTTGGTTCGTGACAAACGAACTTCTGAAATATCGTCTCCGGCTTTTGTGGTACGTTGAAAATAAGATTTAACGTACACACAACACCGAACAACGCCTAAATTAATTTTTTGCCCTAAAAAGCGCATCATTACTAATGCATATTTACCAACACCATCGATAACAGCTAGCCATGACAAATTGGTTAACAAAGTGATCCCACCGAGCAAAATGGTTAACAGCACTAAAGTGACTCCTGAGTGACCTAAAATCACGACCAACAAGTCCCCTAACTCCTCGCCGATAATACCCCCTGCTCCGTTTGGCATTGGGAAGCCTAAACGCAGAATATACAAATACGCTAAGGTCGAAATTGCCAAGCTTGATAAGACAAAACCGCCCCAATGTGACCCGACCCCCCAATGCGTTTGGCGCATCGAGCGGCCCATGAATAATTGGTACCCATGCCAAGCAATCATCACCGGGAAAAAGAATGCACTGAGCCCTAACAAACTAAATAAAAAATCGGCAACCCAGGCACCAATAACACCACAGGCATTATTGATCGTCCCACCACTGCCACTGTGTGTCCACCCAGAGTCTTCATAACTAAACGTTACTAAGGCAATAAAAACAAAAGCCGCCCATGTAACAAAGACTATAACGCCCATTTCACGAAAACCCGTCGAGGTGTTTTCTTTAATTATCGCAGCCATGCTATTTCTGATTTAATATCCATTTTTTAGTTATATATAACAGTATCATAGGATGCTTTCATTTCATAGGACATTAACTTAATTACACGTCAAAAAAAAACTTTTTGGGGCTAATTTTTAAAAATTCAATCTCTAACTTTACCTAATGGACTGTCATCGTCATAATATGCAAAAAAATTGCTTAACATTGATCTTTGTGGAGAAAATCTAAATGAGCACAACCAAACATTCTCGCCTACTTATCTTAGGTTCTGGCCCTGCTGGTTACACCGCGGCTATTTATGCCGCACGCGCCAACCTTAATCCAGTACTGATCACTGGCATGCAACAAGGCGGGCAATTAACCACCACCACGGACGTTGATAATTGGCCTGGTGACAATAACGGTGTTCAAGGCCCTGAATTAATGGATCGTATGCGCCAACATGCTGAGCGCTTCGATACCGAACTATTACTTGATCACATCCACACCGTAGACCTTAACAACAAACCATTCACTTTAACGGGCGATTCTGGCGTCTATACTTGTGATGCCTTGATCATTAGCACGGGCGCCTCTGCTAAGTATCTAGGCCTTGATTCTGAAGAGGCTTTTCAAGGCCGTGGCGTATCTGCTTGCGCAACCTGCGATGGCTTTTTCTACAAAAACAAACCTGTGGCTGTAATTGGTGGTGGCAATACAGCCGTTGAAGAAGCGCTATACCTTTCTAATATCGCCTCAAAAGTGACTGTGGTGCATCGACGAGATAAATTTCGTTCAGAGAAAATTTTAGCGGATAAATTATTAGAACGGGCAAAAAACGGTAACGTTGTCATTGAATGGAATCATAATTTAGATGAAGTCTTAGGCGACGACATGGGGGTAACCGGAATCCGAATAAAAAATAGCCAAACCGCAGAAACTAAAAATATTGATGTTCACGGTGTTTTTATTGCTATTGGTCATAATCCGAATACTGAAATGTTCAAGAATCAACTGGCCATGGAAAATGGCTATATTACTGTCCACAGTGGGATTTCAGGCAATGCAACAGCAACGAGCATCCCGGGTGTTTTTGCCGCCGGTGATGTCATGGACTCTATTTACAAACAAGCCGTCACCTCTGCAGGTTCTGGCTGCATGGCTGCGCTCGACGCAGAAAAATACTTGGACGAACTTGACGGACACTAACGTTCTCTACAATTTTAATTAAGTGAGCAGGTGCCTTTATGCTCACTTACCTTGATCCCCGCCTTCCAGAGCAACCCTTTCCAAAGGTTAAACACGCTTTAAAAGATCCCGATGGCTTAGTTGCTGTTGGAGGCTGTCTAAGTCCTGAAAGACTGATTAACGCCTACAAACACGGTATTTTTCCATGGTTTAACCCAGGCGACCCGATATTATGGTGGTCACCCGACCCCAGACTATGCCTTTTACCCAACCAATTTAAGCCCTCAAAGAGTTTGCAGCGCTTAGCCAGAAAAAATAATTTCACCGTCCGTATTGATCAATCCTTTAATGCTGTCATAAAAGCCTGCGCAAGGCCCCGAAAAACTCAAGCCGAAACGTGGATATCACCGGAAATGATTAACGCTTATCAAACTCTGCATACTATTGGCGTTGCACATTCTATTGAAGTCTATCTTAATAATACTTTGGTAGGTGGTCTTTACGGTCTCGGTATAGGACAAGTTTTTTTTGGAGAATCCATGTTCCACACTGAAAGTAATGCCTCAAAATTGGCTTTCTATTTTTTAATTGGGAAACTTCGCGAATGGAACTACCAACTCATCGACTGCCAAGTTAAATCAGAGCACCTAATAAACTGGGGGGCCAAAGAAATTCCTCGTGATAGATTCATTACCTTAGTAAATCAATACAGCACTCGCTTTACTGCCGTAGAGGCTTGGAGAAAAATACCACATGACTAATATCCCCGTCATTGATAGTGCTGAGCACCCTTGCAACTATCAAAATGAAAAACAAGCCCGTCTACTCTACGTACATCCTGAATTACCTCCCATTAACAATCTGTACACACACTTAATCACCCTGGGCTTTAGACGTAGTGGCAAACAGTTATACCGGCCGCATTGCAACAGTTGCCAAGACTGTATTTCATTAAGGGTACCGGTTAATTCATTCAAGCCATCAAAAAGCCAAAAACGAATTATCAACAAAAATACGCAAACCACAACACGATTGATTCCTGCCGCTTTTAACGAACAGCATTTTAAAATTTACGTCCGTTATCAAAACAATCGCCATCCCGACGGCGAAATGAGTCAACTCTCAAAAGATGACTACTTGAACTTCTTAACCGGACCCTGGTGTAACACCTTATTTATGGAAATACGGATAAAAAGAACACTTGTCGGCATTGCCGTTATCGATCAAATCGACAGCGCGCTTTCAGCCGTTTACACCTTCTACGACCCTGATTTCCAACATTTCAGCTTAGGACATTTTGCTATCCTGAAGATGATCCACTATGCGTCACTCCAACAGCTAACTTGGGTCTACCTCGGATATTGGATAGAGCCTTGTAAGAACATGGCCTATAAAGCCAATTACCGCCCGATAGAGGCCTTTATCAATGGCCAATGGCATTTGTACAAAAAGGGTGAAGCAATTAGTCGATAGCAACTATACCCTCTGTTTTAAGAAAGGCACTTGCTTTTTTAAGGACTGTCTATCAGACAAGTACAATGTTATAATTGACAATTAAATTAACTACGGTGCGCAACACAAATGCCAAAAGAAGATCAAATTGAAATGGAAGGAAAGGTAATTGACACTCTACCTAACACCATGTTTCGCGTGGAACTGGAAAACGGTCACGTTATTACTGCTCACATATCAGGGAAAATGCGTAAACATTACATCCGCATCTTAACCGGAGACCAAGTCAAAGTTGAAATGACCCCTTATGATCTCACCAAAGGTCGAATTACTTTTAGAGGCCGTTAGACCGGGTTATTTTTCCACGGCCAGTGAGTCAAGTGTCACTAAGTCTTTGCCCTTAACGTCTAACGAAAGATCGCCCTCTCGAACTGAGATTTGCACATGACCACCTTGTGCTAACTTGCCAAACAATAACTCATTAGCCAACGGCGACTTAATTCTTTCTTGAATAAGTCGCGCCATCGGTCGCGCGCCCATTTTAGTGTCGCAGCCGTTATTGGCTAACCATTTCCGGGCCTCTTCATCCAACAGCAATGTTACGTTTTTTTCTGTCAATAAACTTTCCAACTCAAAAATAAACTTATCAACAACATGCCTAATAATTGACTTACTCAAGGGCTTAAACTGAATCACAGCATCTAAGCGATTACGAAATTCAGGACTGAATGTTTTGTCAACAACCTTTCGACTATCCCCGGCATGCTCTTGTTGGGTAAAACCAATTGATGCTCGCGCACCCTCCTCAGCACCGGCATTAGTCGTCATAACTAAAATAATATTACGAAAATCAACTTTTCTGCCATTATTATCCGTCAAAGTACCGTGATCCATCACCTGCAACAGTAAATTAAAAACATCAGGATGAGCTTTTTCAATCTCATCCAATAATAAAACCGCATAAGGGTGCTTATTAACCTGCTCAGTCAGCAAGCCACCTTGATCGAAACCAACATACCCCGGCGGTGCGCCAATTAATCTTGATACGGTATGACTTTCCATATACTCCGACATATCAAAGCGAATAAGATCAACGCCGAGAACCTTAGATAACTGTTTTGTAACCTCTGTTTTTCCAACACCGGTAGGACCAGAAAACAAAAAAGACCCAATTGTTTTAATGGAATCACGAAGACCAGCACGCGACAACTTAATCGCCGACGAGAGCGCAGAAACCGCTTCATCCTGACCATAAACAAGTAACTTAAGGTTTTTCTCTAAATCCTCTAAAACACCTTTATCACTAGACGATACATTTTTCTCAGGAATACGTGCGATCTTAGCAATAATGGCTTCAACTTCACTGGAACTAATAGAGGTTAATCGTTCTGATGAAGGTAATAAACGCTGCTGCGCCCCTGCTTCATCAATCACGTCAATAGCTTTATCCGGTAAGCATCGATCAGTGATAAACCGGTCCGATAAGAGCGCTGCCTGCTCTAGACTTTTCAAGCTATATTTAATCTCATGAAACTCTTCAAATCGAGACTTTAAACCTTTCAAAATTTCAATCGTTTCTTCTACACTTGATTCAATCACATCAACTTTCTGAAAACGCCGCGCTAAAGCATGATCTTTTTCAAAAACGCCTCTGTATTCTTGATAAGTCGTAGATCCAATACACCGTAGTTGCCCGGAGGCTAAAACAGGTTTAATTAAATTAGAAGCATCCATCATGCCGCCAGAAGCAGATCCCGCACCAATAATGGTATGAATCTCATCAATAAAGAGAATAGCATGCGGTTCTTTCTTTAAGTCGGCTAGCAGTGCTTTCAAACGCTTTTCAAAGTCACCGCGATATTTTGTTCCTGCCACTAAAGAACCCATATCTAATGAGTAAATAACACTATCTAATAAAAAATCAGGAACATCCTCTTCAACAATTTTCTTAGCTAACCCTTCTGCAATCGCTGTTTTACCCACGCCAGCATCACCCACTAACAAAGGATTGTTTTTCCGACGACGGCAAAGTATTTGTAAGGTCCTTGCAACTTCTTCATAACGACCAATTAAAGGATCAATTTTCCCCTCGAGAGCCAACACATTTAAATTAGTTGCATATTTCTGCAAAGATCCAGTCGCTTCATCTTCATGATTGTTTTTTGGGTCTACAGAATCTGTATCTTCGCTCTTCTTATCACTCGCGCCATGAGACAGATAATTAACAATATCTAAACGCGTTACATCATATTTACTTAACAAATAGACCGCGTGTGAATCTTGTTCACTAAATAAAGCAACCAATAAGTTGGCGCCGTTAACTTCTTTTTTATTTGAGGACTGGACATGGAAAACCGCACGCTGCAATACGCGTTGAAAGCCCAGTGTTGGCTGTGTTTCACGCCCAGAATCTTTCTCTAAAAGAGAAATAGTGTCATTAATAAATTGTTCAATATCCGCTTTAAGCGCGCTAACATCACAGTCACAGACGGCAAGCACCTCGGTGGCCGATTCATTATCAATGAGCGCTAACAGTAGGTGCTCGACTGTTATGAATTCATGATATTTAGCATGCGCTTGTTTAAACGCATGATTCAGAGTGATTTCTAGTTCTTTACTTAACATAATTTAAATTAAACTTTTTCCATTGAACATTTAAGGGGATGCTGATGCTCACGAGCATGCTGATTAACCAATTCTACTTTTGTTTCAGCAACATCTTTAGAAAAAATGCCACAAATGCCAACACCTCGAGTATGCACATGCAACATCACACGTGTTGCCTTTTCTTCGGACATTGAGAAGAAATGTACCAAAATATCGACTACAAAGTCCATAGGCGTAAAGTCATCATTCAATAAAACAACTTTGTATAAGGGCGGCTTCTTTAATTTAGGAGCGACATCTTGAACAGCTAAATCGCCACTCTTATTGTCATTAGGGTCAATATCAGACATAAACACCAAAAAATAATTCAACGATTATCGTAAAAGAAAGTCGTGAAATGTTAAAATTAAATTATATCTCAAATTTGTTTTATAGCTATTGCTACCTAATCTTTTTTATTTAATGACCGAACCTAATCTAATTTGGAAACCGCATGTTACTGTTGCTGCAGTCATCGAAAAAAACCACCAGTTTCTAATGGTAGAAGAGCAATGCTCTGGACAATTGGTTTTCAATCAACCTGCAGGACACCTAGAAGACGGCGAAGATCTTATTACGGCTATCAAACGTGAAGTGCTTGAAGAAACCACCTGTCAGTTTGTACCCTCTGCACTTATTGCCATCCAATTATGGCGCAAACAGGCTCAGTTTCCGACCTTTTTACGGGTCTGCTTTACCGGAACCGTTTCTGAACCCAATCCATCACTTTCTTTAGACGACGGCATTGTTGCCACCCACTGGCTAGACTACGATGATTTAAATCTTCATCCAAAACAATTACGCAGCCCTTTAGTCCTTGAATCTATCGACCACTACTTAGCCGGACAACGCATCCCTTTAACTTTGCTTAATTCATTAATAAACGCATGACTAAACATATTGTCGTAGGCATGTCCGGTGGCGTTGACTCCTCCGTAACCGCCCTTAAACTGGTTGAACAAGGCCATCAAGTGACTGGCTTATTTATGAAAAACTGGGAAGAAGATGACGGTACCGATGAATGTACTGCCTTAGCTGACATCAAAGATGCTCAACAAGTTTGTGACACCCTAAACATTCCCCTTAAAACCGTTAACTTTGCCAGTGAATATTGGGACCAGGTTTTTGAAATATTCCTTGAAGAATATAAATCAGGAAGAACCCCTAATCCCGATATTCTTTGTAATAAACATATTAAATTTAAGGCTTTCCTCGATTATTCTTTTAATCTGGGCGCTGACTATATAGCGACCGGACACTATGCACGCGTCACCCAAGAAGAGGGTCGCTATTTTTTACGTAAAGGACGTGACCCCAACAAAGAACAGAGTTATTTCTTGTATACACTCAAACAATCGCAATTAGCCAAAATACTCTTCCCTATTGGCGATATTCATAAACCTGAACTACGCGATTTAGCTAGTCGCTCTGGTTTTGATAATCATCAAAAAAAAGACAGCACCGGAATTTGTTTTATTGGCGAACGCAAGTTCACTCAATTCTTAAAGCGCTATCTACCCACGCAGCCCGGGGAAATGCGCACCCCTGAAGGCCAACTGGTCAGCGCCCATCAAGGTCTAATGTATTATACAATAGGTCAAAGACAAGGTCTGGGTATAGGGGGCGTCAAGGGTGCATCTGAAGAACCTTGGTATGTCCTCAACAAAAACTTGAGCAACAACACGCTCATTGTTGGTCAGGGGCATAATCACCCGTTACTGTTTCATAATTCTCTGACCGCCAGTCAATTTGATTGGGTTAGCGAAAACCCACCCACGAGCATTCAATCCTGCACGGCTAAAATACGCTATCGCCAAGCGGACCAGGCCTGTCAAATTGAACCGCTATCTACGGATCGGTATCGCGTCACCTTTGAAGAACCTCAACGCGCTATCACACCGGGTCAATCCGTTGTCTTCTATGATCAAGACATTTGCTTGGGCGGCGGAATCATTGACTTTGCTGAAAACAGATAACCCTTAAACGATTTACCCTAAAATACGATATAAAATATAACAGGAAATTAAATGAGCCAATCCTCTCTTTTTGCTATTTCACCCATTGACGGTCGCTACGCAGACAAAGTTAATGAATTACGCCCTATCTTTAGTGAATACGGGCTAATTCGCTATCGCGTTCAAGTTGAAGTTAACTGGCTAAAAGCCCTCGCTGCACAACCCGAAATCACTGAAGTCCCTACGCTAAGCGCGAAGGCCCTCGACGTTCTTGATTGCATCGTTAACCAATTTTCAGAAACTGATGCTGAACGTATCAAAACGATAGAGCGAACAACCAACCACGATGTGAAAGCTGTTGAATATTTTCTAAAAGAATGTATTCAAGAAAATAACGAATTACAAAAAATTAATGAGTTCATCCATTTCGCCTGTACATCAGAAGATATTAACAACCTCTCTTATGCTTTAATGCTCAAGGACGGCCGTGATGTATTATTGAACCACATCGATAGCTGTATCAACGCCATTAAAGATCTTGCCACCAGCACAGCAACACAACCGATGCTATCAAGAACGCATGGCCAATCTGCAACCCCCACCACTACCGGTAAAGAATTTGCCAATGTCGTGGCACGATTACAACGACAACGCGAGCAGCTAATCCAAATAAGTCTTTTAGGTAAAATCAATGGGGCCGTAGGTAATTATAACGCCCATAAAGTCGCTTATCCTGAAGTTAACTGGCCTAATTTTTCAGAAAACTTTGTAACCTCTCTCGGACTTTCCTGGAACCCTTACACCATTCAAATTGAACCACACGACTACATTGCTGAGTTTTTTCATACGGTCTCTCGTTTCAATACTATCTTGCTTGATTTCGATCGCGACATCTGGAGTTATATTTCACTGGGGTATTTCACACAAAAAACTATTGCTGGCGAAGTAGGGTCCTCAACAATGCCGCATAAAGTTAACCCGATTGATTTTGAAAACTCGGAAGGCAACTTAGGACTGGCTAATGCTATTTTTTCTCATTTATCAGAAAAACTCCCTGTTTCAAGGTGGCAACGTGATCTCACAGACTCCACCGTACTCAGAAATATCGGCGTTGGTTTTGCACACACCGTGATTGCTATTCAAGCGACCTTAAAAGGCATTTCCAAATTACAAATTAATTCCGACACCATCAACAACGACCTTAATAATAACTGGGAAGTACTGGCTGAACCCATTCAAACGGTGATGCGTCGCTATCAAATTGAAAAGCCCTATGAAAAACTCAAAGAACTCACTCGAGGACACAAAATAGGGCAGCAAGAAATCCAGCAATTTATTATAAAACTTGATATCCCAGAGCATGCCAAAGAATCCTTGCTCACATTAACCCCTCACAATTATATCGGTTATGCCGCATCGTTAGCCAAAGCTATTGACTGAATAAATAATGTTAGGGTATATACTTACCTTCTCGTTCATCAATTAAGGCTTCAGGTTGCTCAATTTTATTTGGCTATTTTTCTTTATTGTTGCTTTTCTAACGGCCGCAATAAAGCTGGTCTTTCTGGGTGACCAGAATATTTTTAACGAACTGATAACCGCCATGTTTACCATGGCTAAGACAGCGTTTGAGATTTCCTTAGGCTTAACCGGCATTCTTTGCCTATGGCTTGGGATCATGCGAATAGGTGAGCGTAGCGGTTTTATTACGCTACTCACGCGCGGGCTCTATCCTTTATTTCAACGCCTGATGCCGGAAATCCCCAAAGACCACCCCGCATTAGGTGCTATTGTCATGAATATGTCAGCTAATGCCTTAGGTCTTGATAATGCCGCTACACCTTTAGGCATAAAGGCAATGAAAGAATTGCAAACACTCAATCCAGATCCTGAAACAGCGAGTAATGCACAGATACTCTTCTTGGTCATCAATACCTCTTCGGTCACCTTATTCCCGGTTACCATCTTTGCGTACCGTGCTCAACTGGGTGCTTTACATCCCAGTGATGTGTTTATACCTATTTTACTGGCCACCTACATTTCAAGCATCGTAGGCCTGTTAGCCGTTGCCTTTATTCAAAAAATAAACCTTTTGGATAAAATCATTTTAAGTTACTTAGGTGGGTTTACCTTGTTATTGAGCAGCTTATTAATTTACTTCTCTCAATTAGACCAGGCCAGTATGCAACAACAATCAGCATTACTGAGCAATACTATTTTATTTTCTCTGGTGATCACCTTCATGCTCGGTGCTATTTACTATAAAGTAAATGCTTATGAGGCCTTTATTGACGGCGCTAAAGAAGGCTTTGAGACGGCGAAGACCATCATCCCTTATCTCGTTGCCATGTTAGTTGCCATCGGTGTTTTTAGAGCCAGTGGCGCCTTAGATATAGGCCAAGAGCTCGTCCGTTCTACGGTACGCTATTTCAATGTTGACGACCGTTTTATCGATGCACTCCCCACCGCACTAATGAAACCTTTTAGCGGCAGTGGTGCACGTGCCATGATGGTAGAAACCATGCAGACCCATGGCGCTGACTCTTTCTCAGGGCGCATGGCGGCAATCGTTCAAGGCAGTACCGAAACTACTTTTTATGTCCTAGCTGTCTACTTTGGTGCTGTGGGCATAAAAAACATTCGCCATGCAGCAAGTTGCGGGCTGATAGCCGATATAGGCGGGATTACCGCTGCGATCGCCGTGAGCTATTGGTTTTTTGGTTAATCGACTAGACTCCAGAACACTCATGGCACTAAACCGTTCATCAAAGACCTAATTACCTTAAATAACTTTTGTCTGCTGATAAATAATCTTATAATAACCCTTCAATTTTTTAGACCAATCAAAGACACTCATACACCCTCATGCAGGTTCACCTAAAAACACTTGGCTGCCGCCTTAACGAAGCTGAGCTCGAGACGTGGGCTCAGGAATTTCAAAAAGCAGGTCATTCCATTACCCTCGAACAAGACCATGCCAACCTAATCGTTATTAATTCTTGCGCCGTGACGCAAGGAGCCGTAAGAAAATCAAGACAACTTATTCGGCGCATTCATCGCAACAACCCAGAAGCCAAACTAATTGTTAGTGGCTGCTATGTGACTTTAAACCCTGATGAAGCCGCTGAGATGTTGGGTGTAGACCTTGTTATTAGCAACAAAGATAAAGATAATCTCGTTCCCCTATCGCTCTCAACGGTTAACAGCATTGACATGCCTGCCATGGCAACGGAACCGAGTGAATTTTCATTATTTAAACGCGGCCGTCAACGCGCTTTCATTAAGGTTCAGGACGGCTGTCGCTATAAATGTACCTTCTGCATTGTGACCGTAGCTCGGGGCCAAGAAAGCAGCCGCCCAGTTGCGGCCATTGTTGAAGAAATTAACAACTTGCACGATGAGGGTATTCAAGAAGTTATTCTCACGGGTGTTCACTTAGGGGGATATGGCTCAGATATTAACAGCCATTTGACCGCGCTTATTACTCAAATACTAGAACAGACCCGCATCCCTCGGGTGCGCTTAGGTTCATTGGAACCGTGGGATTTACCCGCAGATTTTTTTACCTTATTTAAAAACACCCGATTAATGCCGCACCTGCACTTACCGTTACAAAGTGGTTGTAACACTGTACTTCAACGCATGGCTCGCCGTTGCAAAACAGAAGAGTTTGCTCAAATAATCACCCGCGCACGCGAGCAAATAGAACACTTCAACATCAGCACCGATATTATTGTCGGCTTCCCTGGAGAAACCGAACAGGAATGGCAACAAAGCTACCAATTTATTAAATCCATGGATTTTGCCCACATCCATATTTTTAGCTACTCCCCGCGTAATGGGACCCATGCGGCAAAATTACCTCATGCCGTGCCCACATCGATAAAAAAAGAACGCAGCCAAGCATTGCATCAACTTGCAAAAGAAATGAAACAAAAAAACTATCAACAGCACCTCGGTCAAACCTTCCCTGTACTCTGGGAAAGCCAACATCAACTAACCGAACAAGGCACGGTACAGGTTTCAGGGTACACCCCTAATTATCTACGCGTTACCACCGAAATAGAGCCTTTTACCACCATAGAAAATAAAATAATAAACTGCCACTTAGTCCGTGCTCAAGACGATCACATTACGGTAACGCTAACGCATTAACATGCTATTACTGCGCGATAAACTTAGTGCCACCCCCCAAATTGCTTCGTTGGATCGCCTCTAAAACCAGCCTGAGACGTATCTCTTTCCGGAACAGCAACGCCACCAATAGCCGCCCGCTGTAAATTATTTTTCGTATAACCGCCCATTTCCTTGGCTTGATCCGCAATCGAGGTTGTTAAACTGGTGATATCAAAATTAACCAGTGTAGGGTCAGTTACAACCACTCTTAACTGCTCAGAATCACTGCTAGAAAAAGCGGTTAAAATAACCGGATAAGCGGTGCCTGCCGGTAATTCAATACGGTAGCGTGCATTATCAACCAATAAACTCGTCGCCAGGATTTGACCACTGAGGTTGGCCGCCTCTACCCGTCCATTTTTGATCGTCTGCTTATCGTTACTGACTAACCCCTTCAACGTATAAGCCCCATCAAAGTTTTGCTTAGCCAAGCTCTTTCCTGTTAACAACGTATTGGGCTCCTGCTTACTTTCGCAACCGAAAAGAAACAGTGAAAACAATGCTATGACAACCATCAACCCAGACCGATATCCCGATAATACCTGCTTAATCATGACTTCACCTTCTAATGAAAATAAACGTAGTTATAATATCTATGTCACTTTAATATCTGCGCGGTAAATAGTTGCACCAATAATAGCCGCTGCAGGAACCACAAAATTAACGATAGGAATACTCATTCCAATCATTACCAGACCACCAAACATTAACCCCCCCCAACGAGCGCGTTTAACTTGATCACGTTGATCTACAAATAACAGCCCTTCGGTCTCAAAAGAATAAGCCATATATTCTAAACATAGGGCCCATGCGGCAAATAAAACCCAACAAATCGGTGCCAATAAATTAAGCCCAGGAATAACAAAAAGCAGCAGTAGTGGAATGGCAAATTTACCCAAATAACTGAGTCGCTTTAATTCCGACCGCATACTCATCCAAACGGTATGATCCGACGCCTCAATTATTCCTTGGGTCCCAGATAATTGCTTAGCTTCAATAGCCAGGCGACTGTAGAAAGGAGCGGCTAAAATATTAGCCAAAATGGTGAACGTAAAAACCCCAACCATTAAAAAACCTATGACAAAAATAGGCCAAATCAACCAATTCAGCCAACTGAGCCAATCCGGAACTATTGCCGTTAAGAAACCCGAAAAATAATACCACCCCGAAACAAACACCCCTAAATATAAAGCCATATTAATTAACAAGGGCGCAATCAAATATTTACGATACGCCGGCCGGCGCAAATCAGAAAACCCACGCATTAAACATGAAAATACAAATAATGGATTATTTGCTTTCTTACTATCAATCTTTATCTCTGTCATTTTACTGATACTCTTATACGGTTATAGACTTAGGTAGCCACGTACCTCTCATCCATTTGATTTATTCGTTTGTGACGATTGACCGAACGATCGACGCACTAAAAGTTATCATAACGCGGCTATCAATTCGTTACAATTAAGGTTTTTATTCCAGGTAATAAAACTTTTTTAACACGGTAGTCATGCCGGCAATAATCCCCAAAAAAAAACCCTTCTTCACAATGATTGGTTATTATAGTAGTCGCTCTAAACAACCGATTAAAGGAATTTAACGATGAACAACAAACCCGTGCTGGGTATTATTGGTGGTAGCGGTCTTTATGACATTGACGGTTTACAAAACACCTCATGGCAAAAATTTCCGTCCGCTTTTGGGGAACCTTCTGACGCACTGTTGTGTGGTGAACTCAATAACCAAAAAATTGTATTCTTACCGCGCCACGGACGTGGCCATCAAACCCCACCTTCCCAAATTAATTTCCGTGCTAACATCGACATCCTCAAAAAAGCAGGGGTCACTGATATTATTTCTGTTAGCGCCGTTGGCTCTCTTCAGGAAAAACTAACACCGGGTATGTTTGTTATCGTGGATCAATTTATTGATCGTACTTTTGCCCGAGAAAAGAGTTTTTTTGGCCCCGGTTTAGTCGCCCATGTGTCTATGGCACACCCGGTGTGTGGTCGTCTGGGTGATCACATTGAAAAAGCCACTCGAAATTGCGGCATTGAAGTCGTCCGGGGAGGTACCTATTTAGTCATGGAGGGCCCTCAATTTTCAACCTTAGCCGAATCCAACCTGTATCGTAGTTGGAATTGTGATGTGATTGGGATGACCAATATGCCTGAAGCTAAATTAGCGCGAGAAGCTGAAATCTGTTATGCCACTGTTGCCATGGTCACAGACTTTGATTGTTGGCATCCAGAACATGACAATGTTTCGGTTGAAGCCATACTCAACGTTTTACACGCTAATGCCGATAATGGCCGGTCTATGATTAAAAACGTTGCCCCGACCATCCATGCTGACCCATCAGCCTCAAACTGTCATTGCAAAAAGAGCCTCCAAAATGCAATCCTCACCCCTCCCGAGGCACGAAATGAAGCGATGATAGAAAAACTAAGTGCCGTTGCCGGACGCGTTCTTAAATCAACCTAGTTTTTTTATTGCCCTCACTGCTTTATGCACTAAAATGCCGGACACATGACTGAACCCACACGATCACTTTTTATCCAACCACCCATTCAGCACCTGTTATGAAAAAAAACACCATTGAAACCTTACGCTGGCACAACGATCATCTGGAAATGATTGACCAACGCATATTACCCACTGAGTTCCAATACCTTGCCTACCATTCAGCGGAAGGTGTTGCAGAAGGAATCCGTTCCATGGTCGTTCGCGGTGCCCCTGCAATTGGCTGTGCTGCCGCCTACGGTGTCGCATTAGCCGCACTGAACCTCAAGGAAGCTAACACCGAGAGTTTCTTAGCCGGCATGGAAAAGGCTTTTACCGTTTTGTCGCAAAGCCGCCCGACAGCTGTTAACCTTTTCTGGGCGCTAAAAAGAATGCACCAAACCATGACTGCCGCCGCTAAATCAAGCCCCGGCCAACTTGCCACAATCTTATTAACTGAGGCGCATCAGATAACCCGTGAAGATATCGTGACCAACCAAACCCTGGGCCGTTTTGGGGCGACACTACTCCCCGATGGTGCGCGAGTCTTAACCCATTGTAATGCCGGTGCCTTAGCCACAGCGGGCTACGGCACCGCATTAGGTGTTATCCGTGCTGCTGTAGAATCAGGAAAACAAATATCTGTTATTGCTGATGAAACCCGGCCTTTTTTACAAGGCGCACGATTAACGGCTTGGGAAATGGTCCAAGAAAACATCCCGATCACACTCATTGCTGACAACATGGCTGGACATCTCATGCACTGCGGTGAGATTGATGCCATCATTGTCGGCACCGATCGAGTCGCCAGTAATGGTGATGTCGCCAATAAAATTGGCACCTATATGGTTGCCGTTTTAGCGAAACGACACAACATTCCCTTTTATGTCGCCTGCCCACTCTCAACAATAGATCGCTCCATTGACACGGGCAACGAAATACCGATTGAGGAAAGACCTAGCGAAGAAGTGACCGGTTACCAAAATTTTCGTTGGGCCGCCCAAGGCGTCAAGGTTAGAAACCCTGCTTTCGATGTCACACCCGCGGACTTAGTGACTGCACTTATTACTGAAAAAGGAATTGTAAAACAGCCCAATAAAGAGCGTATTTCTATGCTATTTTAATTCAAAACTCCCGGTAACATACGACGGCTACTTTTTATCTACACGATGCTTAACATCATCTTCATCGGCTCATCGAGCCCCTTAGCACTCTCAACATTGCGCGCGTTAATAACGCTCAATCAACCTATTGTGGCCCTTTTTACCTCTGATGCACAACCACCTAACGCACCCGAACTATTCCCCGTTCATCTAGAACATAACGAAACACTGCAGCAACTGGCTCGCTGGCATAATATCCCTTGCATTCACCTTAACGCGCCCCTTAAAAACCACTACGATCAAATAAAATCCTTTCATGCAGACTTAATTATTACCTGTTGCTTTAGCAAAAAAATACCCCCTTCCATCTTCACCCTACCGCCTTTAGGCGCTATCAATATCCATCCGTCCTTGTTACCTAAGTTTCGTGGGCCTGACCCTATTTTCTGGCAATATAAGTTAGCCTGTAAAACATGGGGTATGACGATCCATAAAATATCATCACAATTTGATGCTGGCGCTATTTTAATACAACAAGGTTTCGATATGCCGGAGGGTATTAATGCTTCACAATCGCTCCATCTTTTAGCTCAAACAATACCGAAACTGCTTACCCGCGGATTGGCACAATTAAAAGCACCCTTTCAATCTTTAAAACCACAAAACGAAGCCCTTGCAAGCACTCACCCTATGCCAACGAATGCCGACTATACACTCGCCAATAGCGCTTCGGCACGAGACACTTTCAATTTTATTTGTGCCTACGCGACCATCAATACACCGATAAAATATACCGTTAAAAAGCGTATTTTTTGGCTCATTAAAGGCCTTGCATACAATCATGTTATTCTCTGTGAAACAACACTCAATAAAAATATAATTACCTTTCCATGCGCTGATGGTCAAATAAGTGCACAATGCCACCTTGATTAAATCATTGCACAACCAATAGAATTCTATTACTTGTACTTAACACTCTAACTAAAACACTTTTTAACCCCATGCAACCCGCTGAAAATTATCAACTCGTTAAAACAAGCCTGCAAACTCCTCTAACTAACGGGGCTACACAATGTAATTTATGCCTTTGGCGGTGCAAAATTAAACCGGGGCAACGTGGTTTTTGCCAAACGCATGTGAATCGACAGGGGACCTTATATAATCTGTCCTATGGCATCCTGTCATCAATCGCTATTGATACCATTGAAAGCAAACCAGTAAAACATTACCGCCCCAATACCCGTGTCATGTCGGTCGGTAGTTATGGCTGTAATTTTCGTTGTGGTGGCTGTCACAATTTAGAAATATCTTGGGGCATTACCGCATTAGATGCGTTAGCCAAAGGGC
>LWDU01000141.1_pt1 | contig 39959 bp, 41 predicted proteins | sample 727161 | NCBI WGS metagenome assembly LWDU01 (sample SAMN04566230, study PRJNA314399) | hydrothermal vent metagenome | isolation source: deep sea hydrothermal plume seawater | place: Mexico: Gulf of California, Guaymas Basin | collected 2004-07-11
CGTTCGCCCTTCGAATGCTGGGGCAACGCCCTCTTGCGGTGATTCAGACAATGGAATGTTCCTCCCTCAATCGCTGATTTAACGGCGTACCTCGGAAAAATTCTAACTCCAACACTCTGTTCCTTGGGACTAACAGCCTAACGATTCGGAGTCGTTGTGTTACTTCGCAAAGCTCCGTTTGAACGGTTCCATGCCTTCTACAATTGTAGGCGTCAACTTTAGCTTCCTGGGTAATGTTGAAGCTGTTGACTCCTATAAAATGGATTTCCCGCTGTTGGTTGTTCAGGTTCATGAAGCATGCTGGGCTTATTTGGATTGATTTGAACCAGCTGCCAGACGATTCCACGATTCAATAGCATTACCTTCAGGATAATACTTAACCTCAATTCGTACCGAATCCTCTAATGATTTATGTCGATGTTTTACACCCATTGGATGATGATAGGTATCACCTGGTGCGACCTCAAAAGTCTCAGATCCAATCGTCATCCGCACCCTTCCCTCTTTCTGATAGGCAACAGAATGATGATCTTTATGCATATGCATGCGATCTGTCTCGCCAGATGGTCTGAATGCCTCGAACACAATTAAGTTCGGTGTTGCCATGAGCACCTTTACCCTGTCTACGCCATCTTCATCCTGCGAATAGTCAGGCACTAACTGTCTCATTTCACGTTTGGAGCTAGGGACGAAAAGCTGGCCTATATCGGTTGAGTCCATAAACGCAACAAAGTTCCCCAGTGATTCTGGTGTCGTCATCATTGTTTTCCTATGAATGGTTTGATTCGTCTCATGGGTGGTGTGAGGTAGCAGGTAGTAGAGGTATCCTGGCAGACAACGATGGATTAATAGGTCCACTCTTCCGTATAGGGCCTCAGTTCAAGTTCGTTCGACCAAGCTGATCTTGGCTGCTGGTGAACCCACCAGTAGCTTTTCGCGACGTCATCGGTGTTGGCCATTTGACTCGAATCAAATTCGTCTCCATAAATCTCTCGCATAAACGGCACATCTAGATCGCAGTCCAGTCGAACATGAACAATATGCACTCCGTCTTTCGAATATGCTTTGGCCAAACTCTGGGACAATGCACGCAGACCGAATTTGCCGATCGCGTAAAGCGCATGGGTAGCGGACCCGCGATAGGCCGCTGTGGCGCTTGAGAAAAATACACTTCCCTTGCCACGCTCGCGCATAGCCGGTAGCACCGATTTAGCCGAAGCAAGTGCGCCGACAACCTCCAAACGGAAATTATCTTCGAGTTCTTCGTAAGTCAACTCCAACGGTTCTCGGGAAGCAAAGCTGCCCCTAGCGTTGTAAATGAGCACCTCAATCTCACCCATTTGAGTCGCTATGGTGGCAAGAGCCTTCTCGATGGTTGCCGGTCGTGTACCATCGGCCGCCAAAAACTGAATTCTTACATTTGCATTCGCATTCGCAGCAGCCTCCGCTGCAACGGTACTATGTTTTTCAGAACGCGAGACCAGCGCAATATCAAAACCGTGACTCGCAAACTTCGCTGCCAAGGCACGACCTAGGCCCTCCCCCGCTCCAACAATTGCGCAGACTGGATTAGACATTCTGCTTCTCCCTCCTCTCGAGCAATATTCACTTATTCTATGCTAGCCGCTTCATTTCACCGCGGGATAGCCTACCCACTGATTCAACAAACTATCCGGCTTGATTGTTCTGTCAAATCTACTCGTCACCAACATTCTTTATCATCTGGTTTATTGAGGTAGGCACCCCACACGATAGCGTGACACAATCGTGGCTGTGCTTTGTCTAAATTAACAACACACACAAACCAGCACCTTGAATAAGCCTCTCCACAATTTGACTGCCGACGAACTTGAAAAAACCAGCGCCCAAACGATTGGACATTACCAAATGTCTGCACAAAACTTCCAAGACGGTACGCGCAACCACGACGTTAGTCAGAACATTGATGCATTACTCAGGCATATAGAAGGTGACGGCCCACACGATATTCTCGATTTGGGCTGTGGTCCAGGACGCGACCTCATAGCATTTGAAGAGCTCGGGCACCGGCCCACTGGCGTTGACGGCTGTGCTGAGTTTGTAAATATGGCTAGACAACAGGCAGGATGTGAGGTCTGGTGTCAAAATTTTCTCGAACTGAGACTTCCTGAACACGCGTTTGATGGCATATTCGCTAACGCATCCCTGTTCCACGTTCCCACCCAGGAACTCGAGCGTGTGCTTAGAAATCTATATTCCGCCCTGAGACCCGGGGGAGTACTGTTCAGTTCGAATCCGAGAGGACCAAACATAGAACGCTATGATGGCAGTCGCTACAGCGCGTTTCTCGATCTAGAAACTTGGCGGGCCTTTGTTCTGGCAGCAGGATTTACAGAACTCGAACATTACTATCGCCCTAAAAATCAACCGCGAGAGCAACAGCCCTGGCTCGCGACAGTATGGCGGGCACTTTCGTAGGAAGAACTAGGCTCCTCTTTGTACCAGACTTTACTTATTAATAGGCGTCGAACCGGTTTCAGTTCGAAATAATCTCCCATCCTTCAGTATGCCAACATACATCACTGCATCGGTTGTCCCATTAGGAAAAGTAGCAACTGAATGAGCAACCATAATGTCGTCGTTCTCGTAGATACATCTAACGTTTTCTCGCTTAAAATTATCACCGGCAATAATCTTACTGAACATTTCTTTCCAGTCATTCAGGTCGAGCACTTTCCCAGTTGAGTGCATCACCATTGTCCAGTCTGGATGCATAAGTTCCATCATGGCATCTAAGTCTTTGTTACCCATTGCGGCTTCGAATTTTTCAAAAAAACTCATTTTCTAGTCTCCCCCTGTTGTTCAAACTCATTATGACAGAAACTAATTTGGCGCTCGAAGATCTCGCAATCATCGACCTAGACGTGCCATCGTTAGACACACTCAGTCGCACCAATCAGAAATACCTTAAACTTAAATAGAATTGTGGCAATGAGTAACGCTAGGATAGAGTTATTCAAATTATGGAACCAAAATCAGCGCCATGACAGGATCAACGGTTTACCGGGGTGTATTCCCTATTGTCCCGACTCCCTTCGACGATGCCGGGGCACTCGACCTCGACAGCCAGCGTCGGGTGCTCGACTGTATGATCGACCAAGGCGTCGATGGACTTTGCATTATCGCCAACTATTCCGAGCAGTTCCTGTTGAGCGATGCTGAGCGAGACCAGTTAATGCGTGTCTGCCTCGAGTATGTTGGTCACCGCCTGCCAGTCATCGTCACTTGCTCACATTTTTCGACACAGGTAGTCGAAGACCGGTGCCGCACTGCGGCAGATCTAGGTGCCGATATGATCATGCTGATGCCGCCTTACCATGGTGTCGGTCTGCAAGCGGACGAAACGGCGATCTTTGAACACTTCGAGCGGGCTGCAAATGCCGGTGGAATCCCAATCATGGTACAGGATGCACCGCTTTCCGGCGTCCAACTGTCGGTATCGTTACTGGCTCGAATGGCTCAGGCGATTCCGCTGCTTCAGTACTTCAAGATCGAGACACCACAGGCCGCTGGAAAACTGCGCGCGCTGATTGCTCAGGGCGGTGATGACATCGTCGGTCCATTTGATGGCGAAGAAGGTATCACCCTGATGGCCGACCTGGATGCTGGTGCTACTGGCACGATGTGTTCAGCACTGATGCCGGACTTGATTCGCCCGGTATTGGAAGCACACCGTGTGGGCGACCGCGCAACTGCGGCACAACACTATCAGAGGATCCTTCCTCTGATCAATTATGAGAACCGGCAGTGTGGTTTGCGTGCAACCAAAGTCGTTATGAAGGAAGGAGGAGTAATTCGTTCGGATCACGTGCGACATCCCCTCGCACCGCTCGATCCTACGATACGCACCGGGTTGTTGGAACTTGTTCGTCAATTCGAACCACTGGCACTGCGCTGGGGTATTTGATGGAATGCTCCCAAACGTGGGACCATATGCCTGGCCTGATTAACTGAGGCCGCGTCATCGCTGCACCAATCCTAACTAAGCAGTTGGCAACTGTTCGTTGTTATAGTCAATATTCAAATGTTTCTTGAGATTCCCCTGTGATTCGTCCGTTTCAAATTGAAGTACCCGTCGAAACGCTTGAGCTTATCCGTCGCCAGGTCGCAAGTTACGCTTGGCATGAAATGCCCGATGATGGGGGTTGGGCTTACGGTACGAACCTTGAGTATATGAAAGAACTGTGCACTTACTGGCTGGATGAATTCGACTGGCGTGTACAGGAGGCCGCCATCAATCGCTTTGCCCACTTTATTGCACCGGTCGATGGTATCGACCTGCACTTTATTCACGAGAAAGGTAGCGGACCCGCACCCCTGCCGTTGATTATCAGTCATGGTTGGCCTGGCAGCATTGTCGAATTTCTGGAGATTATCGAGCCGCTCGCCCACCCAGAACGCTTTGGCGGTAGTTCAGAGGATGCCTTCGATGTCATCGCTCCCTCACTGCCCGGATTTGGATTTTCGGGCCGGCCACCACGCCCGATCGGGCCACGCAAAATTGCCCGACTGTTCGACACATTGATGACCGACGTTCTTGAATACCCCAGTTATCTAGCCCAGGGCGGCGACTGGGGCGGCGCGATTTCAAGCTGGCTTGGCTTCGAACACACACCGGCCTGCCGTGCTATCCACATCAATATATTTACGATGCGTCCGCCCGATGGCCCTCAAGGGCAAGAAGAAGAAGCTTGGGCCACCCAATTCAAACGTGACCAGTCAATGGAAGACGGTTACCGAACCCAGCAGGCGACCAAACCACAGACTCTAAGCTACGCGATGATGGATAGCCCAGTGGGTGTTGCTGCCTGGATTATCGAGAAATTTAACTCATGGTCAGACACCGTCGGCGACAACATTGAAAGCGTTTACACCAAAGATGAATTATTGACCAATATCATGGTCTATCTTGTTACTAAAACTTTTAACACGGCATCGTGGATCTACTATGGGCGTCGTGAGGAGGGTGGCCGCGTACTCTCACCCGACGGCCAACGCGTAGAGGTACCAACGGCAGCAGCGTTATTCCCGGATGAATTACTCTCCTGGCCGCCGCGGTCTTACGCAGAGCGGGTCTACAACATTACTCGCTGGACTGAGATGCCACGCGGTGGTCATTTTGCAGCCTTAGAACAACCAACTCTGTTGATTAATGACATCAGAGAATTCGCTCGAACCTTACGCTGATCAACTAATACCAAAACCCGCAATTTCTTACACAAGGCCCGGGACGAATATTTGAAAGACCTAGATGACCGTACCACCATCTACTCCACTTCGTAAAAAACGATAACGGATATGTCTGAGAACTAGACAATTTCCAGGGGTAAGTCTCCACCCCCAACCAGTTGCTCCAAACCATCCGTGGTCAGTGCCCAGGTTCCGCCCTGAATGATGCCGATATTTTCATGATCAAGCTGTAGGTAGGCGTGCAGCACAAACACCATTCCCGGTGCCAGGCGATCCTCGAATCCCCGGCTTATCTGTAATGTCTCAAGCCACACTGGTGGATAGGCAAGTCCAATCCCATAACCAAATCGCATATTGGCGTAGGCTTCCAGTCCAGCAACACGTATAGGCTCGAGAGAAGCTTCCTCGATGTCAGCTACCCATGCCCCAGCGTGGCATTGGCTGACACCAGCGGCAAGCGAGGCCCGCGCAACCTCATAAAGCTCTGCCGCTCTTGTGCTCGGTGTACCACAAGCCATGGTATGAACTGCTGTGGCATGGTAGCGGTGTGAGACCCCGGCAAACTCGAAATGAACAATATCACCGGGCGCAATTACACGATGTCGCGGTGTCGCGTGACCCCCGGGTGTTCGAGGACCGCTTGAGATCTCCGTGGGTATGGCCCAGTAGTCACTGCCCGCCTCCCGCATCGTACCCTCTACAGCGGCGGCCACTTCGATCTCCGTGGCCCCGGCCCGCAATGCCTCACGGGCCGCGTCAAGGCCCAGATTGGCATAACCTGCAGCCTCACGCACATAACACATCTCTGTTTCAGATTTGATAACCCTGAGATCACCGAGCAGGCGAGTGGCATCAGAAATTTCAGCAGGTTTGAGTGCTAAGGCCAATTCAGAAAACAAGGCAGCATTCAGCGCGTAAGACTGTAGTTCCATTGCAATCCGGCCACCCGTCCAGCCTTTTTCACGAACAATACCGGCGACCAATCCAGGGAAGTCATCCGCAAACAGCTGGTAATTACGAATGTCAGAAAGCCAGGTCGTCTCCGTTGCGAGCCGGGTATCGACATTGCGTACGATCAGTGTTGGTTCGGTTTCTCCAGAAATCGAAAACACCAGGGCCTGTGGACTGTTGACCCCGACCCAAGCGTCATAGCCTGCAAGATAATAGTGGGTTTCGGGTGCCACCGAAACACAAACCTCAAACCCAGAATCCTTTAGTTTGTCGCGTGCTCTGGCCAGCCGGTCTTTGTGTTCCGCTTGGGTAAAACTGGGATAGGTAGGAAACATGTTGAGCGCTCCTGCATGACGAACAGTGCTGAATCTCTACTGCGTCAGTGCACGCCGTATTCTTGCCCAGTCCTCCACAGCGGATTCCTGTCCTGGGGTCAGCTGCACCGTGAACTGGGTATAACCACCATCGCGCAATGCAGCAATACGTTCAATCAGCTCCTACGAAGGGTCGTTCCGCAGGTTTCACAAACATCAAGTGACCTTCATGGTTAGTCAGGTAGCGGGCATCGGCGGGTTCAAAACGCCGGGCAAGTTCCACATAGCCCGATACGGCATCTGCAAACGACGGCAAGGAAATACTGCTGTTCTGCCACCCAGCCAGCGCCTCGTCAGCGGCACGATGCAATGTGACGGCCGCGCGCGGGCCTGCCTGGGCCATGGCCCGAGGCGAATCATAAGGTTCATCGGCCTCAAGCACACAGCCTAAGGCAAAGGCAGTGGCCGAGAGATCGTCGACCTGATGCCCTGCATCACGCCATGCCATTTGCATAGACTCCAAGGCTGAGGTAGCGCTCGACACGTCGCCAATGAAATTTAGCCAACCCGCCTGAAGTTTGGCGGTCAAGGCACGACTTCGTGGTCCGTACGCCGACACATGCAGCGCGATCGGGTCGTCAGTGTTGATCAAGCCATGATCTGGATTGAGAAATCGAATCTTGCGCAGTGAACCCTCCAGGGTGACCTCTATCGTTTCCTTGCGAAGCAATGCGTAGACCGTCTGGATATAGTCCTCCATATCAGCCAGGCGCATTGCACTCAAACCCATTGCGCGTCGCGCGGTGAACCCGGTACCCACGCCGAAGTCGACCCGTCCTGGCGCAAGACGGTTGAGTGAGGCAAATGCGTTGGCGGCTACCGGTGCAATTCGATTGGTCGGCACCAGAACTCCGGTTCCAAGATGGATGTGCTTAGTCTTGACCGCGGCGGCGCCCATGGCAACGAAACAGTCCGCACTGAGCATTTGTGTGTCGTAGAACCAGGCATGGCTGAAGCCCAACTCCTCGGCACGTTGTACCAGTTTCCAGGAGTCGGCAGAGGTCGCCATTGCAATACCAAAATCCATTATGCCTTCCTGTTTATGATTGGACTCAGCATGTGGCGGTTCTATCTAAAGCAGATACAGTTTTAATGTCCCCTATGTCCTCGCATGAACTCATCATTTAATCTGGATCAGCACTGACATAACCATCCCGCAAGTCGCGTGCGAGGGCTTGAGAATCACGTTCGCTGGCATCGCCGTAACCCCCCGCACCGGGAACCTCAAGTAGAATCTGTGCACCGGCCGGGGCATTGAAGCCACCCTTGGTCAAAAGTGGGCGTATCGAACCGTCCGCTAACTTAAGGGCAATGCTTGCCCGGGCGCCGGCCTCGCCCCCACAAACACCGAACGGCGGCGACTTGGTGCGCTCCAGGCACACCGCTGCACGCGCGTCGTGATCAACAATGGTCCAGGCCCGGCGCGAGCCGCAACCCCCACGGTACTTGCCACGCCCCCCACTGTCCGGTGTGATTTCGTAATAATCTATTCGAACCGGAAAACTCAGTTCGAGGATCTCAATTGGCGTGTTCATGGTGTTCGAAATACCAGCAGCGACTGCGTTGATGCCGTCTTTGTTCGGTCTTGCCCCCATGCCACCCTTAATGGTTTCGTAACTGACGTAGTGCTGACCGTTGCGTGGGTCTACACCGCCAAGCGTGATGATGCCCGAAGTACCCTGACTGCACGCCATAACATTGTCAGGCATGAAGCCAGCCATGGCGCCAAAAGTCATGTCGGCAACCCTATGACTGATCTCGTGGTTGGCGTAAACGACGGGTGAGGGAAATTGAGCATTAACCACAGAACCTGCCGGTGCCGTCACCTGGATCGGGCGCCAAGCGCCGGAATTAGGTGGAATCAGGCTGTTCGGATCGACAATCATCTTCAACGAGCAGTAGACCCCTGACGCAGTCACGGACAACGGCGCGTTGATAGGCCCAGAGACCGCCGGGTCACTGCCCTCAAAGTCCACTTCGAGGGTATCGCCCGCTTTCAATACCCGCATACGGATGGTAAAGGTCATGTCTTCGTCTTCGCCGTCTTCGATGATGCCGTCACCATCGCAGAAGTCCTCGAAAAAACCCTCGCCGTCCGGCAGCTCCGACAACATCAGTCGCATCAAGCTCTCTGAGTAATCCATCACCTCCTGCATGATGCGGGTCAGTACATCTACGCCGTACTTCGAGGCTAAACTGACCAGCCTCTGGCAAGCCCGGTGATTGGCGGCAACCTGTGCCCGTAGATCCCCCATCCGTTCGTCCGGTGTGCGCACGTTGGCAAGAATCAGATCCTCTACATTGGGGTCGATTTCACCTGCGTGATAGAGCCGAATCGGAGGCATACGCAATCCTTCGCCATAGATCTCGGTCACCGCACCATAACTTCCTGGTGTGGCACTGCCGATGTCAGGCCAGTGTGCCCGGACACAGGTCCAGGCGAAGACTCTGCCTTGGTAGAACGCCGGCGCGATGACATTAACGTCCGGAAGGTGTGAGCCACCGAAATAGGGATCGTTGTGAATAAAAACGTCGCCTTCAACCGCGCTGTGCGCGAATTTGTTGATCACGGCAGCAACCGCATCCGGCATCGAACCCAGGTGAATCGGCAGATCTGGCCCCTGGGCCACCATGTTTCCTTGGGTATCGAAGATTCCACAGGAATAATCCCCGGCAACTTTCAGGATGGGGGAATAAGCAGTTTTGGCGAGAACGATCTTCATTTCCTCGGCCGCCTTGTAGAGGGTGTTCTTGACCACCTCGAAAGTGACCGGGTCGGTCACCCGGTTTCGGTGTGCGTTGTTATTCACCGTTAGATCGCTCCAGGGTTATAAAGCCGTTGTAATCATTGCGCGCCGTCCAACCCGGTGGCACAACCAGGGTACTGTCCAGCGACTCTACGATAACGGGACCGTCGAGACTGACTCCAGCGGCAAGGCTGGAGCGATTGTGCACGCTGCAGTCCGTGGTACCCGTCTGCGCAAACCAGACCGGGCGCTGGGATTTCTCGCTTGCACCGTTTGAACGAATTGTGTCGGCAATCTCAAGCCTGCCCAATTCTCCAACTGCTGTCAGTCGAAGCGTAACCAGGTGCACTGGTTCGGTCAGATTCTTGTGGCCATAGGTCTGTTCGTGACGGGAATGAAAACTCTCTGCCAGCTTAGCTTTGATCTTTTCAGTGAATTCCCCCGGTGCAGCAGTCACGTTCAACTCATAGGCCTGCCGGCTATAGCGCAGATCAGCCGATCGCCTGAAACGCCAGTGATCCGGACTGATCCCCGTGGATCTCAGCATCTCCTCACCCTGAGCCTGCAACTCGGACCAAACAGCTTCGATATCACTGGCCGCGAGATCTTCGAGCTGTCGGTAGAGCGTTCTTGCATAGTCCCGCCGGACGTCTGTCATCACCAGTCCAAGCGCGGAAAAGCCGCCCGGGATGGGGGGGACGATGATCCGGGGAATGTCGAGTTCGTCAGCGAGCGCAGCAGCATGCACCGGCCCTGCACCTCCAAAAGCGACCAAACTAAATTCCCTTGGGTCATGACCGCGCTCGATTGATACGATCCGCAGTGCCTCGGCCATCCCGTTGTTCACAATATCCCGGACAGCTGCGGCCGCCTGCAGGGCGGTCATGTTCATGGGATCGCCGATTTTCTTTTGCAGTGCGTGCTCTGCACGCTGGTAATCGATCGGCAAATCGCCGTCCAGCAGTGAATGCGCATCCAGGTAGCCAAGCACCAGATTCGCATCGGTCACAGTCGGTTGATCACCGCCCTGACCATAACAGACGGGTCCCGGTTCTGCGCCGGCACTGTGCGGCCCAACACGCAGGGAACCAGCCGGGTCGATCCAGGCAATACTGCCGCCACCGGCACTGACTTCGGCGAGGTCGATTACCGGCACACGAATCGGGTGACCTGACCCTGTGACCCACCTGTTCTGACTGCCTGTACCCCCGACCTCGTAGTCAGCGGTCACTTCGATCTGACCGTCGCGGATCAAACTGGCTTTCGCGGTTGTCCCGCCCATGTCGAAAGAAATCAGATTGGTTTCACCAAGCTGGGCGCCGACCAGCTGTGCCGCAATGACGCCGGCTGCAGGGCCAGATTCAACCGAATTGACAGGCAGGCGCAATGCCTCCCGGACATCAAATACCCCGCCGGTTGAACCCATCACGTGCAGTTTGGGCAAGCCCAGGCTGTCGGTCGCAGTTTCGAGCTGCTTTAGATATGACCCCAGAATTGGCGCTACATAGGCACAGACCGCTGTGGTACTGGTTCGCTCGAATTCCCGGACCTCGGGCAACACTTCACTGGAGAGAAAAATGGCCGCATCGGGAAGCGCTTCGCGCAATGCATCGCCAAGCCGGCGCTCATGGTGGTCGTTAAGAAACGAGAACAGTAACGATATCGCGACCGCTTCGACTTTAAGATCCTTGAGTTGCTTGATTAGCCCGGGGATTTCGGACTCCGCCAGGGGCACTATGACTGTACCCGTTGCATCGAGCCGTTCGGTAATCTCCAGGCGGCGATGTCTTGGTACCAGTACACGCGGCGAATCCTGGAACATGTCGTACAGATCGGACCGGGCAGAACGTCGAAGCTCGAGCACATCACGGAAACCGCGTGTACTGATCAGTGCAGTGCGCGCGCCATTTTCTTCGAGAATCGAGTTGGTCACCACGGTGGTCGCATGAGACAGCAGCGACACCTCATCAGGCTGGACACCATAACGATCGAGCGCACTGTGCAGGCCGCTCAACACCGCTTTGCCGAAATCACTTGGAGTAGTGGGCGTTTTGGCAATACCAATGGTACCGTCGACATCGTTGACTAACGCAACATCTGTGAAAGTACCGCCGATATCAATACCGAGACGCCATGCCATCTGTATTTTTCCTATTCTGTTTGATTCAGGCTGTTTGCCGGAAGAGGCGCTTTAACAATCCTGGTGCTCTGATTCACGACTACACGGACCGACCATAGCAAACGCGTCGATGTCGGTCACAATCGATTCATAGGCCAAAGCAAGCTCTGTTATTCAAATTGATTATAGTTGTCGCAATCCGGTGATGTTGAGATACTTCATCTTCGAATCAGGGAGAACTAATCCATATGTCTAACGCACAATCTGACGACATGATTTGCGAATACCGCAGCCCGACGCTGCCACACTCAGGGAGGATTCACGATGGCACAAACCCAGTCGACTGATGCGTTATCTCCGAAGCATGCTTACCGCACTTTATCCTCCCGTTATTACTGGAGCCCGGAGATCTTCGAAAAGGAAAAAACCGCTATCCTGTACCGTCACTGGCATTATGCCGGTCACATCAGCCAGTTTGCTGCGCCAGGTGATTATCTGACGCTCAGAATTGGCGATGAACATCTTATCGTCATGCGGGGAGATGATGGTGACCTGAGGGGCTTTTTTAATGTCTGCCGGCACCGCGCTCATCGACTGCTGGAAAACAGCGGCAATGTAAAGGCTATCGTGTGTCCCTATCATGCCTGGACCTACAACCGCCAGGGTGAACTGCGGTATGCACGCGGTACAGACGCGATGCCTGATTTCGAACTGGAAAAGCATTGCCTGAGTTGTTTTAAGGTCGAGGTGTTCTGCAGTTTTGTGTTCGTGAATCTCGATACGAATGCCATTTCGTTGGCGGAACAGGCTGGTGACCTCGCCGAAGATCTGAAACTGCGGGTTCCCTTCCTCGACCAGCTCAAACCAATACTGACCGATACCGGTAGGCCGACCAGGATAGATGCCAATTGGAAAGTGGTGATGGACAACTTTCTGGAATGCTATCACTGTCCAAAGGGGCATCCTGCATTCGCCGACATGATCGACATGGACAGTTTCGAGAACGAAACATTTGGAATCTGGTCCAGGCAATCCGCTCCGATCGTCAATCCCAACAACAGTGCTTACCGATTCTCTGAAGATGCACCGCTTCAGGACGCAAATTTCTGGTTTTTGTGGCCGACGCTCGCGATGGGGTATCTACCCGGCGAAAAAATATTCTTCGCCACAGCTATCCTCCCCGATGGGGTAGATAAAACTTACCGTTACGGCCACTGGTATGTTGTTGACGACACCCCGTTACCCGGCGACTTCAACAATTACGTCAATACCGTGATCGTCCCCGAAGACATCGAACTGTGCGAATCGGTTCAACAAGGGTTGATATCGCAGTCCTACGAAGATGGTCCGTTCGTGGTTGATCCAGACCAGCTTGGAATCTCCGAACACGCCGTGCAACAGTTTCATGGACTGGTGCGGGACGCACTGGGAAATATTTAACCGACTAGTCCGGTAAAGCCGCGTCTGGTTGGTACTACCCGAAACGATTAGGCGCTATTTGAAAATCAAGATCAAGGACAACACAGATGAAGAAGATCGGATTTATCGGCCTGGGCACGATGGGTGCCCATTTTGCGACCAACCTTATCAAGGCCGGGGCAGAGATTACCGTACACGACATTCGTCGTGATAACGCAGACACGCATCTGTCGGCAGGCGCCAAATGGGCCGATACACCACGGGAGCTGGCAGCTGGTTCGGAAGTGATCATGACGTCCCTGCCGGGGCCATCGGAGGTTGAAGCAGTGGCACTGGACGAGACCGACGGCCTGATTGCCGGCATGGCACCGGGTACAGTGCTGTTTGATCTTTCCACCAATTCTCCGACCATGGTCCGCCACATCCATGAGGTCTTTGCGGCCCGAGGCCTGCATTGCCTGGATGCGCCGGTCAGCGGTGGGCCCAAGGGCGCGGCCTCAGGGAAACTCGCCATCTGGGTCGGTGGCGACGAGGCTGTATTCAGCGCCAACCGGACCGCCCTGGACATCCTGGGCGATCAGGTCCGCTATATCGGTCTGATCGGCGCCGGCACTGTGGCCAAGCTTGTGCACAACGCTGCCGGTTATGCCATTCAAACCGCCCTGGCGGAAGTATTTTCTGCCGGCGTCAAGGCCGGCGTCGAACCTCTGGCATTGTTTGCGGCAGTTCGCCAAGGGGCCCGCGGACGGCAACGAACTTTTGACAGCCTGTCAGAACATTATCTGATCAATCAGTATGATCCGCCAGATTTTGCCCTGCGCCTGGCCCACAAGGACGTAACCCTGGCCGCCGAGCTGGGACGGGAATTTGGCGTACCCATGAGGCTGATCGACCTGACCCTGGCCGACATGACCGAGGCTCTGGATCGAGGTTGGGGTGATCGGGATTCCCGTGTCGCCATGTGTCTGCAACAGGAAAGAGCGGGCATCGATTTCACGGTAGATCCCAAAGATGTTCAGGCTGTACTTGATGCCGATTAAGCCGGTTCAGTAACGACCAGTCGCCACACTTTGGACTAAATCGATTTAAAGATTGTTTGCACCTGAGTCTGGTTCCAGCATCACCTTGAGGTCGGCGCCGGGTGTGCGCATCGCCTCGAATTTATTCGGGAAATCGTCCAAACCAACAACGCTGGTCACCAGGGCATCCACTGGAATCCGCTCACTGCCCAACATGTCGATCACGAACTGAAAGTCTGCCTTAGCGTACACAAACGCAAAGGTGATGTGAAGTTCTTTCACGATGGCCTTGGCAGGGAAAAAAGCGTCCTGCGCCATGCACAACCCGACAACCACCAGATGCGCATCGGCCGGTGCCTGGTCAATGCTGAGTTGAAGGCTGCCCGGCACACCCACACAATCAAATACCACAGCCGGTGGCCGGCCTGCGATCTGCCTGAAGCGCGCCTGAACATCTTCATTGGCAGCATTGACCGCCGCCGTGGCACCAAATTCGACACAGCGAACCGCCCGCGCTTCGACCAGGTCACTCACGATCACATCACGGGCGCCGAAAAAACGACACCATAAAGCAACCGACAAACCGACCGGTCCAGCACCGATCACCAACACCGGGTCACCAGCCTGCAGCCCAGCACGCTTGACTGCATTCAATCCGACCGCCAGGGGCTCGACCAGGGCGCCGGCGTGGAAACTTGCATTGTCCGGCAGCCTCAGGGTTTCGGCCACACCAACACGCGTGTATTCGGCGTAGGCGCCGGTCAGTTCAGGACTGGCCCGCGTGACGACCGTTGAACAGCGATAAGAACGACCGGCACGGCATGCACTACAGCTACCACAGCCGATGAAGGGCTGTGCCACGATCCGTTCGCCGACACGGAACTGACCACGGGCGTTTTTCCCGAGCTCGATAATCTCACCGGAAAATTCATGGCCCATGACTGACCCGGGCGTCAGGTGACGCCAGCCCGCACTCGGATCGTTCCCCTGAGACCAGTGCAGATCGGTGCCACAAATCCCACACGCTCTCACTTTAATGATCAGGTCATCCGGGCCCGGCTCAGGATCGTTGACCTCCTCGATGGCGAGCGGGATACCGGGTTGTTTGAAAACAGCGGCTTTCATGGTCAGTTAGTTATTACTGTGCGGCTCAATGATATCGTCATCTGCAAAACGGCGCTCAGAGTTACAGCTTGTGTAGAGGCTGCCTATTCAGAAGAATCCCAACCCAGTCGAATTAATCTCAAAATCATGGCTTTATAGGGTCTGCTGTGCCGGGTTCCTAGAAATCACCTCATAGTGTGCATCACGCGGGATACACTCGGCACCATTAATGGGCGTTATATCTTGCGGACAGGCGGAAAAGACAATCGCCACGTGCATATCTGCTCGCAGTCTGACCCGGTCTCCCGGCCGCGACTGTGGCGGCCTCCGGTCAATAGCACCATCGGGAGCGACCCGGACATTCATGAACAAATTCAGTGGTGCAGGTGTTGTGGGAACCTCGATTCCAACGGTCGACAGTGCTTCATGCAGATTCGACTCGCAACTACGATGCGATTCATCACAACCGAGTTCCCGGTAGATCTCCGGGTTACAGGCACAAAGCAGTGTGTCATGTATCCCGGGTGAGGTATCTTCCAGCATTGTTAAAACAGACTGCCTGCGGTTGGAAAACAGACTGTCCCCTGCCCCGGGCGACAGTCGACTCAGGCGCGAACGAGTGTGCTCCATCGACAGATACTCGGCAGGGTCCGCCACACTGAAAGCCCAAGTATCGAGTACCTGGGTGCCATAGGTATTGATGACGACGATCTGTGAACCCACATCAAGTTCAATCGCGACACCGTGGCAGGCTGGAATAGTTTGGAGGGCCATAACAATACCGGGGGTCGCTATGACCCTACAACACAATACACCAGACAAAACACGAATCAGAGGTCGGCAAACTCAACTCCATCGATCCTGCACAGTCGGTTTACCAATTGCCTGCACCCATCCACAGGCATCAACCTGTAATAGACGCAGTATTGTTCAAGTAGGACGTCAGGTGATCACTGAGGTCTCGGGCATCATCGCCGGCTCCGTGGATAAAACTTGACTTTCGACGGCGGAGAAAAGTCATGCCCATCAAGTACATGCCCGGTGAGTCCACAACTCCGCCATTGTGGCGAATCTTACCTTTCCGATCCAGCACCGGCACATCCAGCCAGGAATAGTCAGGACGAAATCCAGTCGCCCAAACGATAGTCTGAATTTGACCATTAGTAAGATCCAAGCCCAGTGGCGGCGAGTCCTCAACGGTAGTTTCTGGAAAACGATGTGGAGACGGTACCTGATCATCGAGACCATTTTCAGACGCCCATTCGTCGATCGTGTTGAGCAGTCGGTTCATCTTGAGGTCAGCCAACGCACAATTGTTACGCAGCGAACCGGAGAACTGTGCTTTCCCCTCTCTAATACCCGCAAGACGTCCGATGAGCTTAACACCGATTCCAGTGAGCGCATTTAGATCTAGCGTAGACCGCTCCGGCGAACCGACAAGTTGGGGAGACGGCACGTTGCGCGCTCGATTAATGTCATCCACCTGGTCATAGCGCTCGTCAAGAACCCCGGCTGCATCCATCCACCACTGTATGTCGCGGCCTCTATAAACTCGAGGCATACGAACGTGTTCACCCACTGATAACGTAACTGGTCTACCCGAACGGTGGATTTCGTCAGCAAGTTGTATACCCGTTGCGGATGCGCCAACAACGAGCACTCCTCCTTTATTCAATTGGTCCGGGTTGCGGTAATCAAGCGGTGTAACCATGGCAATCGATGAGGGAGCAGATGCTGCGATTGCCGGTATGCTGGCGATATTACAGGCGCCACTCGCAACCACGATCGTCCGGCATTTCCATGAGCCCCGATCGGTGTCGACTTGATAGCCGTCACCTTCATAGCATACGGATGTCACGCTGGTGCCAGTCTGGATCGGTGCCGAGATTACATCTGCATAGTGATTTACAAAATTAATGACGTCTGGAACGGTCATAAAGCCGTCAGGATCATCCCCGTCATAGGTCAATCCCGGTAAGCGACTCTGCCAATTGGGCGTGAGCAGCCTCAGCGAATCCCACCGTTCCGTCTTCCAGGAATTCGCAACATCCGAGCGTTCCAGAACCACATGCTCTACCCCACGGTCACCGAGGCAGTAACTCATTGCCAAACCGGAATGACCGGCACCGATGACCACGGTGTCGATCTTTAACGGGCCCCCAGACGGCACAAATTGCCGGTTCAGCTGACCTCTACCGTGATATTGGTCGGGTTGGTAATTATGTCGTAGACAGCAGATCGTTTCTGTGACTGAGCAACCAGCGCTTCGATATCTTCCTGTGAAGCATCGGCATCGATGTTGTAAGTCACTTTGATGCCGTCAAAGCCATTGCGAACATCACTATCGATACCGAGAATTCCCTGAATATCCATACCGCCTTCGAGCGTTGCTGAAACGGAATTCAGTTGAATCTCCCGATGTTGGGCAACCGCAGCGACACCTGCCGTCAGGCAACTGGCTAACCCCACAAGTACAATTTCTACAGGAGTAGCACCATGATCTTCCGATGAAAAGAGCTCGGGATGGTCAGCATCGAACTCATGTTTGGTTTTGTGATTTTGTTCGTCTCCAAGTCCAAAATACCCTTCAATACTGGTTTTACTATGGGTACCGTTGACCCAGTCACATTTTGCACGCCATGTAAATTGGGCGCCTTCAGGCGTTTCAGTAAGCATTTCTCGGGCACCCAGTAGAAACTCTACATCTACCCCATTGTCTACTTTTTTGTCGGTCATAGTTTTATCCTCCTGTTTAATATGTCGAGTCGAGAGAATAACCCACCTCTATACAATATTTCATCCCATAAGTGGATTATTTAAGCTAAAACAGAATCGCGACTAAACACAACTGGTGAATCTATGAATAGCTCAGCCGGAATTGTTCACGGAGCCTTCTATCTACATTCTGTAAAACACAGCACGGCACTGTTTTGATTAGTCTTAAACAATGTACTCTAATACACTTGTTTTTTCGATGTAGGAACATCCTGTTGTGACCAAAACAAAACATCCCCAGAAATTAAAGGTCGGGCTGATGCTCCCGCAAACCGAAGGCCTGCGTGGCCCCGGGGTTCGCAGTTGGTCGGAGGTCAGCGATATGGCAAGGCTGGCCGAGGATGTGGGATTTGATTCATTGTGGGTTGTGGATCACCTGCTCTACCAGCTCGAAGGTGAAGATCAACCCAGAGGTGTGTGGGAGGCCTGGTCATTCCTATCTGCCCTGGCTGCGATCACCGAGCGTGTTGAACTCGGCACGCTGGTGCTTGCGATGGGCTGGCGCAATCCCGCCTTGCTCGCCAAGATGGCAGACACCGTCGACGAGATCAGCGGTGGTCGCCTCATTCTTGGCTTGGGTTCGGGTTACCACAGACTCGAATACGAAGCCTTCGGTTTTCCATTTGATTACAAGGTCAGCCGCTTCGAGGAAGCGATTCACATTGTTTGCGGTCTGCTGCGTGACGGCCAGATCGACTATGCGGGCACCTATCATTCCGCGCGGGACTGCGAGCTCAAACCCCGCGGTCCACGTGCCAACGGGCCGCCCATCCTGATTGGCACCAACACCGGCTCACCGCGCATGCAGGGACTGACAGCACGCTACGCAGATATGTGGAATCTCTACTACGATATCACTCACAACACGGTAGCAGGTTATATCCAAGCCTTGCCGGAACTGGAACAGGCCTGTGCCTTGCAAGGCCGGGACATGTCGACCCTCGAATCAACCGTCGCCGTACTGCTGGCAGATTCCAGCGCTGATAACTGGTGGGACCGTCTACCCAGTGGCCTCGCGGCAAAACCACTGGTACCTTTAACAGGCCCACCTGAGAGCATCGCCAAAGAACTACTTCACTACAATCAGGCCGGCGTGTCCCATCTGCAGATCTCGCTGGAGCCGACCACCTGTGCATCCATCGAGGCATTGGCACCCGTCCTGGATGTTCTGAACGCGTATTCAAACTGAATAGATTACAGATCAGCCCAGGACCTCTTTTTAACCTGAGATCTAGTATTATCTCAGTGGTAACATTCGGATTTTTCCGGTTTAATCACCGTGATATCAAATCCATTCATACGCGATCCAAATCGGACTCAAAGACCATGACCGAACTACCCAGACTGCAGTTGATCTATTTCAAATTGAGAGCTCTTGCCGAAGCGCCGCAGATGATAATGCATTATGCGAACGTGCCGTATACCTACGAGATGGCATGGGATTTTTATGGCAAGCCCTGGCCTGAAGCAAAACCTGAGGTCGCGTTCGGACAACTGCCGGTACTGGTTGTTGATGGTCATACCCATATCTGGCAAAGCGGCGCCATCACTCGCTATGTTGCAACCCTGACCGGCACCCTGCCTGACGATCCCCTGTTAGCAGCCCAGGTGGATGCGGTTTTTGATTCAACACAAGAACTGTTCCCGCCCCTGAACCCAACCGTGAATGTCACCGCAGGCGACGTACACGAGCAACGTAAGGAAGCGTTTCTCGACAGTTTCCCAGCAACCCTAAAGAACTTTGCACAACAACTGGAACGAACTGAGGATGGTCCGTTCTTTTTTGGAGCAAAGCCTTATTACTGCGACTTTTCTGCGTATCATCACTTTTCCCTTGCCCAAATGCTTAAAGCAGACATACTTGATCCACATGCCTCGGTACTCCATTTCATGGCGGCTGTGGAAAGCCTGCCGGGCGTCTCGGAGTACCTGGCCAGTCGCCCTGAGCTGATTGATGTGGGAACCGAGCCCAAGCTGGTGATCAATAAAGGCGGGGGCATAGCTACCGCTTTAGTCGTCGGGTACAAAATCGTACTCGCCAACGCCCTGAATAATGAGAAACTTGCACCGTCCATCGTCAACCCCCGACACCCGGTGAGGCTGGCCTGCACCAACAGCAGTGGTCTCCCCGGGTGACAGTACCCGCTGATCATCCGGATTGCGGGTCTCAATCTGCATAGGTCCTTCGATACAGAAAAAAGTATCAGTCACTTCACTGTGATGATGCCAGGGCACACACTGATCTGGCCCGATCGTGAGAATCTGTGTTCTCAATCCCTTAACCGCTGCGATGACCTCGCGGCCCTCGATGTCATACGCCTTTGCCATAGTTGTAAGATCCTCTAATTAGTGGTCAGCTGCAGAAACATTATCACGATAGTACTTATCGCAGATTCAATGTGCCAACGCTGATGTCAGAACTTCAAAGAAGCGGTCTTCATCTTCATCTGTGACCCACAGATGGGGAGTCACCCGAACCGCATCTCGTCCTCGAACACTGACATAGACGTTTTCCCGGGCAAGACGATCTGCTAAACCTTCCGGTACGCCTCCAGGAAATCGCAAGCCCAAGTAATGCCCTGCTCTACGCTCTGGCGGCAGTGCTGCAATGCCCATGTCAGCCGCTCGCTCAGCAATCCGATCAGTCCGAGTACGTATTGTGTACTGTATGTTGCCCACTCCCCAGTCGAGTAACTGGCGTAACCCTGTTTTAACCATCGGCACCAGATGGATGTTGCCCCGCTCGCCGACATCATAGCGTCGCGCGCCGGGTTGATAGCTGTCTCGATAGTCGACCAAATTCGAAAAGTCTTCACTGCCTTCACGGTTAATCCAGTTGTGCTCAAGCGGTGTGCCTTCCTGCCACTTGGGTGCAACATAGATCAAGCCTGCACTGTACGGCCCGAGCAGCCATTTGTAAGTTGCAACCGCCAGAAAATCGGGCTGGATGGCCTTAACGTCGAAAGGCAATGCCCCAACTGACTGGGTGCCATCAATAACCAGCGCAGCACCGACTTCTCTACAGCGCGCACCAATTCGTACCAAATCGAGCATGGCGCCGTCGGTCCAGTGAACGTGGGGCAAGGCGGCAATCGCCACCCGCTCATCCAGCGCCTCAAGAACTGACCGTGTCCAGTCGTCATCCTGAGGACGCTGCAGGGTCAGTATTGTCCCATCCGACTCGTTCGCAAGTGCGTGCCAGGAATAGACATTGGATGGAAACTGATCCTGTAACACGAGAATACGCTGCCCGGGTTGAACCGGCAGATTCCGCGCGGCAGTTGCAGTACCGTAGCTGGCAGCAGAACCCAGTGCGACATCATTGGCCGTGGCACCAATAAGTTCAGCAAACAGTCCGCGGGCTTCCTCGGCATCAGTAAAGAAATCCTGGGGGGAAATTTCCCAGGGATGGCTTTTTCGCTGCGTACCTGCAATGCCGGCGTCGCGTACCGCATTCAGTAGTGGTGAAATATAGGCACAATTCAGATAGGCCACATCGTCCGGTATATCGAACAGATGGCGCTGACAATTAAGCATTGCGACGAATTCATTTGGGCTTGTTGGTGGCATTTATCGTGTCCTGGCACCTAAGTTGTTCGATTCCCAGTAGCTGCAGTACATCCTGTCATGTCTGGCGGGCTCATCCTGACTCAAACGGCGTCTACCCGAAATTGGAATTTGCACCGTACCGGGCAACGTTAAGACCCGGATTAATGCCTCGTCTGACTCAATTTGTACTACCATTTGCCTGACTTACGACCCCCTGTAGAATTATCTGGTGTTATGACCCTTAAAGTGGCCGGCATTGGTGCCGGATATTTTGCTCAGTATCACTATGATGCCTGGCAGCGTATAGGCGAAATTGAACTCGTGGCCGTCTGTGATCTTGATGCATCCCGCGCACGATCGACTGCCCAGCGCCATGGTATCCCAGCGGTTTTTACTGATGTTGAGGCCATGATCCGGGAAATTCAACCAGATATCCTCGATATCATCACACCCCCGGACTCCCATGAAGCGCTGGTCCACACTGCTATTGATTCAGGGTCCGCTATTATCTGCCAGAAACCACTGGCCCCAGATACCTCTGCCGCACGCCGGATGGTTGAGTCAGCAGAAACAAATCAATCATTTTTTGCTGTCCACGAGAACTTCCGTTTCGAGCCTTGGTACCGAGAAATCCATAATCTGCTCGACAGTCAGAGGCTAGGCGAGATTTATACCGTCTCCTTCAGATTACGGCCTGGTGATGGTCAGGGGTCTGAGGCTTACCTGAATCGCCAGCCTTATTTTCAACAAATGGAACGCTTCCTGGTTCATGAGACCGGAATTCATTTTATTGACACCTATCGTTATCTATTTGGAGACATCAAGAGGGTCTATGCCAATCTGCGACGACTGAATTCAGCCATTGCCGGAGAGGATGCTGGCACCGTCTTGTTTGAGTTTGGAAATGGCATCCGCGGTCTATGGGATGCCAACAGGTTAGTCGACCATGATTCGCCAGATACTCGGCTAACGATGGGTGAAATGCTGATTGAAGGATCCGAATCCGTACTACGACTCGATGGCGCTGGTCGCCTTTTTGTCAGACCCCATGGTGATTCTGAGCAAGAACACACCTATCACTGGGATAACCGTGGTTTTGCCGGGGACAGCGTATTTGCCTGTCAGTCGCACCTCGTTCAGTGTTTCCTTAACAATCTGCCCACACCAATTTCAGGGCGTGAATACCTGCAAAATCTTCAGATTGAAGATGCGATCTACGAATCTGACCGGACTGGTACACTGATCACCTTGTGAACAGTTGCCGCTTTGAGTAACCAGCCCATAAGTCGCTACCGGAGCAATTTGTATGGATAACCAGGAACAGAGACTCGACAAGGCTGTGGTCGATGCAATCCGGGCCCGAGACACTCGAGAGCAAGGCTATCGCGCCCAGTCTCTCAAGATCCATCCCTGGGTCTGTGGCCGCTGCGGGCGCGAGTTCAATCAGAAAAATATTTATGAACTGACCGTACATCACAAGGATCATAATCACGACAACAATCCGCCTGATGGCAGCAATTGGGAAAATCTCTGCATTTACTGCCATGACAATGAGCATGCGCGTCTGGTCGACCCGCAGATAATAGACACACATTCCGAACAGCGCTCCAGCACAGCGACGCATAAGCCATTCTCCGATCTTGCGAAACTGCTCGACACTGACCCGAACACAAACAACGCCGAATGACCGAGACACACGGAAAACTTGACGGCAAAGTGGCACTGGTTACCGGTGCTGCAAATGGTATTGGCCGGGCCATCGTCGAGCGCTTTTCTCAAGAAGGTGCAGCAGTCATGGTTGCTGACATCAATGAGAAAGGCGCCATCGCCGTGGCACAGGGCATCCGTGAGAAAGGCGGCCTGGCCGAATCTATTACCTGTGATGTCGGCAATACCGACGCAGCAAAACAGGCCGTCGAGTTCACCGTGTCGAGTTTCGGCCAACTCACCACAGTCATCGGTGGAGCTGCATTGTTGTCTCCGACCGTACCGGTTCACGAACTTTCAGAAGAGGACTGGCAGGATGCCCTCAATGTAAACCTTACGGGTTGTTTCCTGATCAGCAAGCACGCCATTCCTCACCTTAAGAAATCCCCCGGCAGTACGATTATTCTGATCGCGTCGCAGATGGCTCGGGTCGCCAGCGCCGGGTCAAGCCTTTACTGTGCCACCAAAGGCGCCCTGACTCAGCTGGCAAAGGGAATGGCACTCGACTACGCAGCCGACCAGATCCGGGTCAATTCACTATCGCCAGGGGGTGTTGCTACAGATCGATTGGCGACGCGTTTTGGAGACCTCGAAACCGCCCAGAATATCTGGGGAGCCAAACATCCGATGGGTCGACTGGGTGAGCCTGACGAGATCGCCCGGGCCGCTGTTTTCCTAGCCAGTGAAGATTCCACATTCATGACCGGCGCGGATCTGCTGATCGATGGGGGCTACACTGCCTGGTGAGGCACTGAGACATACCAGTCGGTGAAACAAACCTGAGTGCATCAGGCCACCGATAGTTGCGTGTAGTTGTCACACCACTGCTACACTTCATTTAAGGCCGCTAAGAATAGGGAAACCCATGGATCTGGGCAGACTAGGCGTCTGGTATGCCGCCGACAAACTGACACCGACGCAATGGCGACGTTTTGTTCAAAAAGTGGAGTCATTGAATTACGGCACGTTGTGGTACTCCGAGGCCCGTGGGTTCGAATCCATGGCGCTGGGAAGTTTTTTGCTGGCGCAGACCAAAACCATCTGTATCGGCAGTTCTATCGCCAACATCTACGCCCGCGATGCGTATGCGTCACGACAGGGCCTGCATACCCTGTCGGCGGTCTCCGACAACCGGTTCGTACTCGGACTCGGTGTATCGCACGTACCCCTGGTCGAACAGGTCCGGGGACACACCTATACCAAACCGCTGGCCACCATGCGCACGTACCTGGAAAAACTGTATTCAGAAGCGGATGGCGGCGGGACCTGGCCCGTGGTCCTGGCAGCACTGGGCCCCAAAATGCTCGCTCTGTCGGCTGAACTGACACGCGGAGCTATCCCCTATAACGTCACCCCGGAACACACAGCAAGCGCCAAAAGTATTCTCGGTGCGGACAAATGGCTGGCAGTCGAACAGAAAGTCTGCCTGGAGAAATCACCGAGCGAGGCTCGGGCGTTGGCCCGGCGTGAACTCGAACGCTATCTGGGTCTGCCAAACTACCGACAGTGCTGGCACAACCTGGGATTCAGTGAGGCTGATCTGGACAATGGTGGTAGTGATCGATTTATCGATGCCATGGTAGTGTGGGGTAACGAAGATAAGATCCAGCAACGACTGGATGAACACTTCGATGCCGGTGCCACCCATGTATGCATCCAGCCGGTCCATACCCCGGATGACCTGGACGCAGCCGAAAAAACACTAGAGGCGTTAGCACCCGGTTAGCCCAGTCGACGAAAACTTTTTGAAGCGTGCCAGCAAGAAACCTTCAGACCCACCAACCTGCATGAACCCCTCCTCAACATCTGTCAGCGCATCAATCAATGCTGAACAGCGAAAACTGACTGTCCGTTGGCCTTCGGGCATATCCCACACTTTCCATTACGTCTGGCTGCGGCACAATGCCCGCTGCCCGGACGGCATGCCCAATGACACCCAGGTAAAAATCGATCTCCTGCCGGACGATCCAGAATCTCTGGTGGTTGGGAGTTTCGAAATTAAAAACGATACCCTGGAAATCCGCTGGGCAGATGGCCAGATTGAAACCACCCACAATCTACCAACATTGCTATGCAGCGCCTACGATAGTGCGACCCGTCGTCAACGCAAACCCACTCCTGTGTTGTGGCATGCCGGCAATACGGCAGAAATTCCGGTTTACCTGTTTTCAGACTTGAATAACCTTGAAACCACTCTACAGATTGCCCTGTCCGTTCGAGACTTTGGCATTGCCAGACTCAAGGGCGTACCGCTGGTACCAGGGACCGTGGCGACTGTGGCAGAACATTTCGGCAGTGTTCATCTAAACAACTACGGTCGGGTATTCGACGTGAGAACAGGCACCAACCTGACGCTTGGATCCAACACCGGCAAGTATCTCGGTCCACACACTGACGAAAGCTATCGCCATGGCGCACCCGGGATCACCCTGTTTCACTGCCTGGCCGCTTCACTGGACGATGGTGGTGAAACCATTCTGGTCGATGGGTTCAAGGCGGCTGAAGTATTGAAAGCAAGTGATCCTGCATCGTTTGATATTTTGTGCCGCGTACCTGTTTTCTTTCAGCGTCGAGCACTACCCGAAGAAGATATGCAGTCCCATCGGCGAATCATCGCGCTGGATATCGATGGAGATGTGGAAGGTATCCGCTTTACTGACCGGACTATTCCCCCGCAGGATCTGCCCGAAGAACTGATGGAACCGATCTATAAAGCAATCAAAGCGTTCTGGAATATTGTGAATTCAGAGGAACTCAAATTCGCCTGCCTGATGGGACCGGGCGATCTACACCTATTCGATAACCAAAGGGTCCTGCATGGCCGCACCGCTTTTGATCCCACTGCCGGCATACGCCATCTACAGCAATGCTCGGTCAATCGAGACGAGTTTCACAACACCCTGCGCACACTTGCCGCCCAATTCAACCACCCAGCCCAATCTCTGATCATGGCCGGTGGGGCACTGGGGTGAGGGTCAATACACTGTCAAAGATCCGGCGCAGAATTCGGCAGGACAAAACTATCAAAGACCCAGTATATCGACTGCATTGGCGCCGATGATTCTCTCTTTTTCCTCCATCGACAGGATCGGCAAACTGAACACACGGTCGATGGAGTGATCCAGGTCGTACCAGGGGAAATCTGAGCCCATCATAACTCGGGAAGATCCGATATCCCGGATCAGTTGTGCCAGTTGCTTTTCAGTCGGGCCGTTATCGCTCTGGGTCCACTCAATGATTTCGCAGCAATCGAAATATGTGTTGGGGTAAGCCTTCGCGATATCCAATGTCTGCGTCCAAGTGCCACCACCCAGGTGAGCAACCACCATGCGAAGCTGCGGAAACGAATCCAGCATCTTTGCAAAAGCGTGTGGTTCGGCAAATCCTTTGCTTTCCCGATCCGGGCCGGAATGCGCAATGATGGGCACGTTGAGATCCTGGCAGACTTGATACGTCGGCCATAAACGTTCGTCCGACATATCGAATCCTTGAAACGCGCCGTGAAGCTTAACCCCCGCAGCCGCATGGTTCTCGATCATATCCTTGATGTGTTCAGCACAGAGCGATCCAGGCAAGGCATTGACGTCAGCAGCTACAAAGGCTGCCAGCTCTGGATGCTGTCTGGAAAGATCACAATTCCATCGATTAAACGAGATAACCTCACGGCGAATCCAGTCATCGATATCCGCCGTGCGTTTTGCTGTTTCGCTTTCGCTCAAGCTATCGTCAAGCGACGCCAGCGCAATTTTTCGGTTGACCGTGGCCGAAAATAGATTCACGACGACTGCTTTGCTGATCTGTGTAGAGCACATCTGCAGTAACAATTCATCAACGGTCCCAACACAATCGGACTGATGAACATCGGACTGCGTTCCATATTCCCAGACTTCGTAGCCTGTTTTTTCTGCATAGCCTTCTTCAGGTGTTCGATAAAGGTGAACATGTGCATCAACTCGAATGAAATCGGCCATCGGCCCTCCTAGGATCTACTTGTTATTGCGACCGACTCGTTACGCCTTTGGGGCTAGCGATCCGGCCGCCATCAACAACATATTGCGCACCGGTGACGTTACTCGATAGATCAGAACACAAAAACAACACCACATTGGCGACTTCTGTCGCCGTACCATAACGCCCAATCGGTATGCTCGATTCGTAGCCTATCCGTACCGCACTGGGATCGTCCGCATTTATCTGCGCCGCAAGTTCATGGATCATACGGGTATCGATTGGGCCTGGGCAAACAGCGTTAACACGCACTCCCTCACCGGATACCTCTCCGGCAGCAACTTTTGTTAGGCCAATCACGGCGTGCTTCGATGCCACATACGCGGGCATGCCAGGAGAACCAACCAGCCCTGCGATCGAGGCCATATTTACAACGGTTCCAGCACTCTGCTTGAGCATCACTGGTAAAACATGCCGAAGACCAAGAAACACCCCCTTTACATTGACCGCGATAACACTGTCGAATACATCTTCGTCATACTCAGCGGTAGGGGCAACACGCCCCTCGATTCCCGCATTATTAAAAAAACAGTCGATGCGGCCATGTTTCTGCAAAGTGGCTTCGACATAGGCCTGCACATCACCCGTACGGGTCACATCGGCGCATATATCAAATGCGGATTGTTTACTTTCTTTGATAAGCCGTACAGTTTCAACAGCTGCAGCACTGTCCCGATCCACAACCACGACTGCGGCGCCTCTCTCGGCAAATCCAAGGGCTGTCGCACGACCAATTCCGTTGCCGCCCCCGGTCACCAATGCTACTTTGCCTGTGAAATCCATAATGACGTCCTCTGTCAGTAAAGTCCTGTTCAGGATAGCGGTAAATAGACGGCTTATGCTACCCCTTTTATTCGCATGAACTTAAACAAGTTATCGGGTATCTGGGTTACATTTACCGTCGATCCCGACGCTGTAATCAGTGTTGACGAATCGTACAACGACTTGCGCCCGGCAGGTGCGTATTCATTCACGAGGAGAATCCAGTGGGATACGACGTCCTTATCAAGAATGGAACACTGATCGATGGCACTGGCAGTCCAGCCCGGCAAGGAAGCATCGCCATCACCAACGGCCAGATAACAGCGATGGGCGACATTGATGGCGCGGCAACACAGACTATCGATGCCAGCGGTGCGGTCGTGGCTCCAGGGTTTATTGACCCTCACACCCACTATGATGCACAGATCTGCTGGGATGGTGCAGTGACACCTTCATCTTGGCACGGTGTCACCAGTGTGGTCGTGGGAAATTGTGGGGTTGGAATTGCCCCGTGCAGACCGGAATCCCGCGACATCGCCATGCATGATCTAGTCAATGTAGAAGCCATTCCGTACGACGTCCTGGAAGAAGGCATTACCTGGGACTGGGAAACCTTTCCCGAATTTATGAATGCCGCAGAACGCCGCGCACCCTCTCTGAATCTAGCATTCCTGGCGCCACTGACACCTTTTCGCCACTACGTGATGGGTACAGAATCACTGGAGCGTGCTGCAACGCCCGAGGAGACTCGCGACATCCAGGCACTTCTTGGAGAAGCGATGGACGTCGGTGCCTTCGGCTTTTCAAGTACCATCCTGAACCAGCATCTGGGTTTTCAAGGCCGACCTCTCGCCTGCCGGAACGCAAGCAGGGATGAACTTAAAGCCTATGCCAATGTCTTGAAGGTCCGCGGCAAAGGCGCAATCGAAGTGGCACTCACACGCCAGGTCGGCGTGCTGGAAGAAGAACAATGTGAACTCCTCGACTTCCTCCTCGACCATAGCGGTCGCCCGGTAACCTTCATCGCACTGTTTGACCGGGACGACATCTCTGAAGCCGTTCGAGACACGTTACGACGAGCAGCACCGATGATCAAGAAAGGGGCTCGACCACAGACGTCGCCCTTACCGCTGACCCGCGAAATCAACATGCGTAGCCCATTCTCCTTCGCCGCTTTCCCGTCCTGGAAACGATTGTTCGAGGACACGTCGGAACAGGCGCAGATAGCCGTCTATAAAGACCGAGCATTTCGAAATCAGTTCCGGGAAGAACTCAAGAACCCGCTTACATTCGGTAACTGGGAACGCATCACCCTGCACGAGGCACAATCCGACTCTCTGAAACCCCTGGAGGGATTGACTGTGGCTGAAATCGCACGCGCTCAGGGAAAGGACGCCGTGGACACTTTCCTGGATATTGCAATCGCTGATGATCTCTCCTGCGAGTTCACCATGGCCTCGTTCAATACCCGGGTAGACCGTATGGCCGAACTCCTCAATGACCCCAGCATCCTGATCGGCCTCGGTGATGGAGGTGCCCATGTCGACATGTTGTGCGATTGTGGCTATCCCACCTACCTTTTAGGAACGTGGGTCCGTGAACGCGGGGTTCTGTCCATTGAACAAGCCGTCCGCCGACTCACATCGGACCCTGCTGATTTATTCGGCATCAGTGACCGCGGTCGATTACACCCTGGCCTGGCCGCTGACATTGTTATTTTTGATCCAGAAACCGTCGGGTCCGGCAATCGGGGAGAACGACGCTACGATCTGCCCGGTGGTGGCAAACGGATGGTCATGCCTTCGCAAGGTGTGCAGTACACCCTGGTCAATGGAGACGTGGTGTATGCCGATGGTCAGATTGTGGGAAGCGGCTCGGGTCAGATTCTGCGCGCTTGACTGAATACCCTCTCCGGGATCAAGCCGGCGTGTCAATGACCTTAAAGTGAGCCTCGGTTGGTGTCGTATGCCGACCGTTGATCGGCAGAATGTCTTGCGGACATGCAGAAAACGCGACGATAACATCCTGCTCAGCACGCAGTACAACATAGTCACCGGGTTTGGTGACCGGCGCCTCAAACGACAGCGCGCCTTCTTGTGTCCAGGGAATATTCATAAAAAGATTCAGCGGCGAAGGCACCCAAGCAGCTTCCGAACCCAACTCCTTCATGCCTGATCGAAGGTTATCCGCACAGTTGTCATGATAATCCGTACAACCCAATAGACCGTAACGCTCATTGTCGCAGGCGGCCATCAGCGAATCGTGAATACCGGCGGAGGTGTCTTCCTCGACCGTCAGTATGGGCCTTCGTCGGTTCGAAAGGTAACTGTCCCCGACATCGGCTATGAGTTTCTTCAGGGTCGCCCGGGTTGCATCCATCGACATGAACTCACTCAGGTCCCCCGCGTTAAATGCCCAGGTGTCGACTACCTGCTCACCGTGGGTATTGATTACTTTGACTGCCTGCCCTTGACGGATGGATACAGCTTTGCCGCCACGGGCTGGAATTGTCACGATCTCATTTGTCATAGCGGCTCTCCTGTCAGGTCAAAGTTGAATAAATAATATCTATTAACAGTTTAACACTCGCCTGCAGAACAACATCCCCATAATCCTATGGCTTTTCGATCGTTGTGCCCTGCGATTGTCATGTCTGGCGTTCATTGGGTTTCACATGCATGAGTGCCCACATCCCGGCACTGAATATCATTCCAATACCCACCCACGATATCGGATCAGGCCAGTCTCCAAAAAACAAGACACTCCAGAGCATGGCGAAAGGAAGTGAGGTGTACTCAAACGGTGCCAGCAGGCTGGCCTCACCCAGCCGATACCCCTGAGAGATAAGATAAGCACCAAGACCGCTAAGAATACCGATTCCCGACAGCAGTACAAAATCCCGACCAGACGGCCAAACCCAGGCTCGCAATAGAAAATCGATCGTTGGATCGTCATGTACCGTAAAACGTCCATCACCCACCACCAGGCCAATCAAGGCGCTGATCGCAATGAACATCAATTGGGTGTAAACAGCCATCGAAGAAGCGCTTTCGCTTCTGCCGAGATACCGAGACAGGATCTGAAACGTGGCGTAACAGAGCGCAGCAAGCACCGGTAGAAGCATCATCGGATTAAAAAGACTGGTGCCAGGCCGTATCATGATCAAGGTGCCAGCCAACCCGATCCCGACAGCACTCCACCGCCAGACACTAACTTTCTCACGCAGAAAGATTGCTGCAAAAATGGTGATTATTAGCGGTGCAACGAATACCAGCGCAACGGTCTCCCCCAGGGGAAGCGTGGCAAGTCCCGTAAAAAAGAGCAGATTCGCCATAACCACACAAAACCCCCGCACCAGATGTAACGGTAGCCGCTTGGTACGGAGCGTTTCAAGCCCGCCCTCAAGCGGGACAAATACTGCCAGCGTAAACACGATGCCGATCACAGCTCGAATCAGAACAATCTGGTGGAGCGCGTAACCCCCGCTGAGGTACTTGATCACGGTGTCCGTAGTTGTAAAGCACGATACCCCGCCCATGACACAGAGAATTCCAGTCAACTGGGAGCTGGTACGCAGATTTTGAAGGCGAGTAAATATCACCGATGGATTGTCCTGAGTGATTGATCCGAAATACGTAAGGCGTCATTGGCCAGAGCCCAAAGAGGCGCCATTGTATAGCTTCTATCTCTATTGCGAGCCATTGGCAGGTATCTTCTATACTTCAGTGCAACCGCATGGATGATTTACAACTGAGGAGCCTGATCATGACTGACCCCATCAAACAAGCAAGCATTGACGGCTGGATCGCCAACCATCGAAAACAGTACCAGACTGATCCTGCTACCGGCCATATGTGGGATGCCAAAAGACCTGGCAGCACCGGCCCGGTGCCCACACTGCTGCTGACAACACGTGGGCGCCGATCCGGCGATGAGTCCATCATGCCGCTGATTTACGGCCGGACCGGTGACGACTATGTTGTCATCGCATCAAAAGGTGGCGCCCCCAGCCACCCCGGCTGGTACCACAATCTGATGGCACAAAGCGAAGTCACTGTGCAGGTGATCGATGATATTTTCCAGGCCCGAACACGTGTCGCAAAAGACGAGGAACGCGAAGTCATCTGGAATACAATGGTTGAGATCTACCTGCCCTATGCGGCCTACCAAGAAAAAACAGAGCGGGAAATCCCGGTCGTGATCCTGGAGAAAATTACCTGATTCTGCGGCTTATGACCAACCTGTTGCGCAATGTCCTCAAGCCACAGATTGATGACACTCAGTTGATCCCGAAGGGTTCACCGTCGAACTGCTCACGAGTCACCATCTCCTCGACGGGCAAGCGCTTAAGTTTCGTGAGTTGCTTGACCGGCCGACCCAGAGGAATTACTGCAGCGACCGCAAACTCAGTCGGAATATTGAAGAGTGCCTGAATCTCTGGTTCGGCAGCAGCAGCCAGGGTCGTGATCGTACCGCCGCATTCCTCATGACGGGCGGCCATCAATATATTCCAGGCAAAAGGATAGATCGATGCACCGCTGATTACTCCGATCCGATCGAGGTGTTGATCGGTCGAAGCAACCACCTTCAGGTCAACGATAACGACCAGCACCACATCTGAAGATGTATACGGTTCAGTCAGTCTTGAAGGTGGGGGCGTCGCTTCGATGTCCTCGGGCGTCACCATGGTTGGACTGATGCTGTTCCACGGCCCCTCCCCGGCCTTTCCCTGAGCGGTGTAGCGTTTGGCCGCCGGCACTACGAGTTCGGCAATCCGTTTGCGTTTTGCCGGATCTCTGACCACGATAACTCGGTTACCCTGCCGATTTCCTCCACTAGGGGCGAACCGCGCATTCTCGAGGATCTTATAAAGTACCGCATCCGATACAGCGTCACCGGTGTAATCCCGAACCGCAAAAGTCGTTCTCATCGTGTCGTAAAGTTCCATCGACTGTCCCCTTGTACTGTTGGTGGCTTTTGTTCAGTCAGTTGACCACGGGTTACTCAACACGATCTACTGTGTGGGTAAAGGTCTCAATCAGATCATCGGGTGCATCAACCACATGTGCGGGCTCTGGAAACCGGCCCTGCTGAACATCGTCGATAAATTCCCTAAAACCAGCTACTCGCTCAGCCTGCATCTCCTGTTTCATCTTGTACAGTTGTCGGTACTGTTTTGAATGCCTTGGGTATGGCGGTGGGTTATTACCGAGAATATCCTCGGCAAATAGAAACTGAATATCGCCGCCGCTGCCAGCACCAATAGACGAAGTCAGCAAAGTAGTACGCTTGCTGATCTCGGCCAGAAGTTTTTCGGGGATCACCTCGACTTCTACCGCATAGGCCCCGGCATCCTCCAGTGCCTTAATCTCCCGATAAACCCACATCGCTTCTTCTAGTGTTTTGCCAACAGCCTTCAACCCGCCGGTCCAGGTACTTTTTCTCGGCACCAGTCCAGCATGACCCTGTACCGGGACGCCCCCTTCAGCCGCTGCACTCACAAAGCGTGGACTCCATTGGCACATGATCGCATCTGCACCCAGCGCCATTGCATCGTAGGCGAGTCGCACCGCATCGACTTCACTGGCAGCGGCTACCAAAGGCACGGAAAATGCCATGAACGTGTTAGGCGCCGCCTTCCGAATGGCCACGGCGAGGTCGGGGTGTGAAGGATCAAACCGCACCTTCATCGTGTCTATACCAGCCTTTTCAGCCGCTGCGGCTTCTTCAGGCGAAAACGTCGCCGTTTCGACCAGCACCTTCTGACCTTTCTGATCAAGTAAGTCTTTTACCGTATAGTTTCGGGTGCCGTAGGCACCACCCAGTGTCATGATGCGCGTCAACCCCCGCTTGGCAGCATCTCTAGGCGGGATACCGCCATCACCTGTCGCATGGCTCGCCATAAAACTTCTCCTAGTTACTATAAAGCACCGGAAACTCTTCCCCCTCAAAGGGCATGCCATCTTCGTAGTCCAGACCCGGGAAATCCGGCGATGTCTGGCCCGGTCGATTAACAAATCTGGCGTCATCACCAACCCAGCGAATTGAAACTACTCGTCTTCTAACAGAAGAATGATTCGCTGGCGCACCATGCAGTGTGCGGAAATCAAACGCGATCGCATCACCAGGCTCTACTGCCCAGCCGCGTATGTCGAAGGCCTCACGATCAGCATCAATGTCAGGCATCCCCTCATTCTGATCATTGGCATACAAATCTGTTCCGTCAAACCGTTTGGGGGTGAAGTCCTTGCCCCAACGATGAGACCCAGCAACATACTCGATACTGCGGTCCCGTGGAACCGGGTCGACTGGCACCCAAAAGCTCACGGACTGCAACCCCTCGACTAGGTAATACGGCTGATCGTGGTGCCAAGGGGTCACAACCGTATTTCCGGGCTCTTTCACAAGGATATGATCGTGAAAAATACGGGCCGTGTGCGAACGCATCAGGTGCGCAGCGATTTGAGCCATCGGTGACGACTCAACCACTGCGCGATACCCTGCAAACTTCGACCAGACACAGTAATCCTGGAAAAACTCACTTTCACTGCCGTCTTCGGGTCGATAAGTTCGTTCCCGCCAGCTTGGGCTGCGCTTATTCTGCTCTATCGCCTCGCGTATGCCTTCGACCCAGGGCGCAAAAACATCTCGCAACACAACCACACCATCGACCTGAAAGTCTTCGATACTCGCTTTAGGCACTGCCACGTCTATTTTGCTCATCATGAATGACCTTAGCACTGCACCTCTGCAGGTAATACAGGATAAATTGTACACCGTCTACAGGTGTGCTCTAATCAGTTCGAGTCGCTGACTTAGTTGTACCTGGCCAGGCAATAATCAGACCGCCCGCGAACTCGGATCGGCAGAGGTAATACGCAGATGAAATTCGGCGTCCTGTTCACATCACACCCTCATACCGATCTAGAGCCTTACCCGCATCATGATGTCCATGTCCGCACCACAGCTGAAATCCTGGAAGCGGATCGACTGGGTTATGACATTGCGTGGATCGCGGAGCACCATTTTAGTAACGGCTACGGAATCCTGCCGGATCCTTTCACCTATATCGGCTATCTGGCAGCACAAACCGAGCACATCAAGCTCGGTACTGCGGTTATGACACTACCGCTCTATAACCCGGTACGCGTTGTTGAGAACGCTGCGTTTGCCGATATTCTGAGTGACGGCCGTTTCATTCTGGGCCTGGGTTCAGGCTACCGCCCCTATGAGTTTGAGGGCATGGGTATACCGTTTGATGAGCGCCGTGATATTCAAGAGGAGGCGCTCGAGATCGTGCTCAACGCACTGCACAGTCGCCAAATCAAACACCAAGGTAAGTATTTTAATCTCGATGTATCAGGCGACTACGAGATTTACCCAGTAGGCCTGCAGACGCCCCACGTGCCCCTCTACCTTGCAGCCGGAACCGACCGCTCAATCGGTGTGGCTGCCCACCATGGTTGTGGTCTGATGCTGTCGACCCTGCCGGCTTTCGACAAGGTCGCGATTCAGACGGAGTTTTATCGTACGGCATTGAACGATGCACCAGAGAAGTGGCGAAGAAACCCGGCTTGCGGTCAGATCGACCAGGCCCGATGGGTCTATGTCGCCGAATCAGATGCAAAAGCAAAAGAAGACAGTGCTGCCGGCCTGGTACACCATATCAAGAACTTCATGGCTAAAAACGCGGCTGGTTATCTCGGTGCTGTGTCCGAAAAAGATCAAGGCGGTGAACTTGACTACGACGAACTGGCAGAAACCACCTTGTTACATGGCAGCCCGGACACAGTGATCCGGCGCCTTCAACAGTTACAGGAGATGACAGGCATCACATCGCTGGTCTTGCACTATCCACCCTACTACGGAATTGACAATACACTGAAGAGCCTGCGTCTATTTGCCGAAGAAGTGATGCCAGCATTTAGAATTGAGACCGCGACCTAAGCGACAACCAACTACGTACTAGAACCGCCGTTATTTAATTCAGTTAACGGCCCCAGTTCTTTCTCGACCATCGGTTTTATGTGAGTTTGGAATTTCTCAATCGATGTCAGTGCTTTTTTAAAAGACGACGCGCCAACCTGGAAATGAAACATCATATGCGAGGGTCGTGCCACGCGAATCTCGGTGCACAACCTTTCTGCAATTGTTTCACAATCACCCACCAGCAGATTATCCGCAGCCTCGTCAATTGTAGGCTCATTGGGTGCCGGCTGTTCGATCAGCATTGCACCATCCATGACCTCTTCTCGCCGTCTTAGGTTGGAAGCGAGTCTCATCTGGTGCCGGGCGTTGTCTACGTACGCCAGCGCTTCCTGACGATTGTCCACCACACACATGAATCGCTGTATACCCAGTGGCATTTGCTCAGGTGCAAGACCTTCAGCGACCCAAGATTCCTCTATCGTGCGGCGCATTTTTGACAGATAGTCAGACCCCATCAACCGTCCTGTAACCAACGGTACGTAGCCACGGCGGGCCGCTAGGCGGTGTAGAACCGGGTTATCCCCAGCGAGCCATACCTCTGGACTGCCGCCCACCGGCTGCGCACTAATGTGGGTTTCGGGTAACTGAAAATGATCACCGTCGAACTTGAATGTTTCCTGTGTGAAGGCGAGATCAAACATATCCATAAACTCTTCCATGATCTTTTTAGATTTTTCAAGATCTTTCCCAAAACGATCAAATTCGTAAGGCTGGTAACCGCTACCGATACCCAGGACCAATCGTCCATTACACATCGCATCGGTCATGCCAATCTCTGCAAGGAGCCGGGCCGGGTCATACAACGGCACCACAACCACTGCCGTACCCAGGCGAATGCGCGTAGTCACTGCTGCACAGTGTGCAATCATCATCAGGGGCGATGGACATATACAATAATTTGAGAAATGATGTTCGGCGAACCAGGCAACCTCATAACCCAGTTCATCAGCCAGCTGTGTCTGTTCAGTCGCTTCCTTGACCAATCGGTGGGTCGGTGTCGAGTTTTCTCGATACCGGTATCCCATCAAATTGAAGATTCCAAATTCCATCGCATCAGCCCCCGTTTTCTGCAAGCCCATAAGGCTCATTGTCACCTGCACCAGCTGCAAACCGATTCGTCCGGTAGTCATGCACCGAGATCGGTGAATATCTCGACGGATTGTCCTGATTACAACAAGTCGGCAGGCACTCCACCATCGCGTTGTACCTTGGCCCAACAAAGAACCCGACCGAAAGCCGCCTTGAAATGTCACCGGCATCTGGGGGAGGTAAGGCCACCCTGTGAGGCGTAGACACTAACCGATCATTGCTCCAGCGCATCAGCAAGTCACCAATGTTGAGAATGTACGAATCATGAACTGCCGGTGCATCGACCCAACCACCATCACGCATCTTGATTTGAAGGCCACCAGGCACCGGGTCATTACGCAGAATAGTCATCATCCCGACATCGGTATGCGCCCCGGCCCGTAATTGCCCCAGCTCAGCATCTCCCCTAACCGCTGGATAGTGCAACAACCTGAGCTGACTGGTGTGCGTGTGATCAAGAATATCTGCAAAGGTATCGTCCGGAAGTGAAAGTGAAATTGCCAGAGCCTCAGCGAGAATTCGCATGAGGGTCTCCATACTGTTCCAGTAGGCGAGCATGCGAGGACGCAGGTTTTCTGGTGCAGTGGGCCAAAGATTGGGTGCAAAACTCGGGTAGCTTCCAGGCCCTGTAAAGTAAGGTTCATCGGGAACACTATCCGGCCCCATGGCAAACACTTCCTTGTAATCGGGCGGACTGTCTCCACCGGCCATGCGAGCAAGCGTTTCCTCTCCATAGGGGATGTAGCCCCGATTCTGATCATTCTTTGGTCGCCGGATGACCATTTTTTCTTCTAGCGGCAAATCAAAAAACTTCAGCGCGGTGTCGCGTAATGCAGTGCCAATAATCGGCTCAATACCATGCCCGGCGACAACAGCAAAACCCAGCGTCTGCACGGCCCAACCCAGCTCCATTGCCGTCTGGGCCCTTGCGCCCGAGTCACCCGAGATAAAGGGCGCCAGATCAATGACTGGAATGCGGTCTGTCATTTGCCAATAATCCTACATTCAACAATTCTGTGTACTGCCTCTTCATTATCACGACACTGCGTGTTGTGTCATATTTCATCACGAAACCTACCTATTGCACAGTGAAATTACCATAAACGCTCACTCGCCAAGGCGGCACCTTCTACCAGGGCGTCCAACTTGGCCCAGGCAATGTCTGGATCAACGGCGGGTCGCTCTGCAAAGGTTGCGAAGCCACAGTCGGCACCCGCGATTACTCGTTCCCGTCCAACTTTGCTGGCATAAGCGCAGATCCGCTGTGCAACCAGTTCCGGATGCTCGATGAAATTGGAGGTTGAATCGATCACCCCTGGAATAATTATCTTTTCATCGGGTAGCGGATGACTGTCGAAAACAATCCACTCATGTCCATGGCGGGGGTTTGCTCCCTCGATAGAGATGGCCTGGGGTCGGGCCTTGTACACCAGATCAAGAATATCGGACAGCTCTATGTCATGATGGTGTGGTCCGGAATAGTTCCCCCAGCACAGATGAAGGCGCATTGATTCTGGTGGGATATCTGCAGTCGCAGCATTAAGTACCTCGATGTGCCGGGCCGCAGTCTTTCGAAATTCAGCCACAGATTTTTTCCGATGGACTATATGACGACCCATAGCAAGGTCAGGGCAGTCCAGTTGCAGGACAGCGCCAGACGCAACAATGGCTTCGTACTCAGCTTTAAGAATTTCCGCCAGTGCTTCAAGATAGGTATCGTGGTCAGGATAGTACTGGTTCTGCAAAAATACCGTGACCACGCCTGGTGAGGATGCAGTCAGAAACCCTTCCATCGGCTGATGTTCTGTTATTGCCGCACTGAAGTTGGCGAGGTCTTTAACCAGCACCGTATCATCACGCACTGAAAGCGGGCCATCACAAGCTGGCCCTTGCAGACTGCGCTCTGTGCCGCCCTGTTCGACCAACCGGCGTGCATAGTTGATAAAATCCAATAGGTCACCGGCTGCACGATTTTCTTGGGCAGTCCCATTGAAACCGTTCAGGCGGTCCTTGAGATAGGTCGCATAACTGATCTTGCTCATTTCGCCATCGCTAACCAGATCAATTTTCGCAGCCACCTGACGGGCGACGACTTCATCTACTGCAGCCAACACACACTGATCGAACGCTAACTGATCATAAGGATCACCCTGGTCTTTCTTTCGCAGCAATGCGATCAGGTTATCCGGTCTGGGTAAGCTACCAACATGAGTTGTAAGAATTCGTTCAGTTGAAGTTTTCATCACTCAGGTTTTAACGGTCGCTTAGTTATTCCTCGAAACATACCAGAACAGCAGCATTTGCGATAACGATTGCATCGTCGCCAATTTCATTGGGCACTTCCAGGCCACCCTGCCTGACTTCGACCGTGACCGAGCCGTACGGCAGCTCTGCTGCAACAGCTTTCGAATCCACTGCACTGGGTTCAGTCACAGCGATAATCAGCGTGATGCGCATGTCTTCCCGCGACTTGTTCGTCGCCTGAAAAAAATGAAGACTGGAGTGACGGATTGCATCCGAGACTGCCCGACGGGCCGCATTCGTATAATCTCGACCATGTACATCCACCCCCATACCCATTTCAGTTACATATCGTTTAAGCGCCATTCGATTTCACCCTTGTAAACGTGCCATAGAACCAGCCACGTATTGGTCACCACATCATCCAGATTGATCCTAGATCCCACCATCATAACAACCACCCGACACACAACCCACCCATTGCCACAGTGCAAGGTTCGCTCTACACTTGATGTCCGACGAACAACTTTCAAGGAGGTGATCATATGTCTAGTGATATGCGTATATTCCCAGTGGACTTTGGTGTTTTTTCGGAACTTAAGAGCAGCCTCCTGAGCTAAGATCAGCACCCTATCCCGTGATAGTGTTCACTGGGATATCCAATCACGGCGCCCACTTCGGTGGGCGTCTTTTGTTGTAACGGCCTGTCAAGTTATATCAAGCAGCCAGCCGGTGATTTAATCAAATACAATTTTCGGAAAATACATCGACACAACCCAATTGGGGTGGTCAACGATTTCGCTTATCCGGAGGTCTGCACACACACTGCAGAGCATATAGGCTTCAACAGCCGAGATACCCTGCTGCGAGCTCAATA
>LWDU01040375.1_pt1 | contig 39959 bp, 31 predicted proteins | sample 727161 | NCBI WGS metagenome assembly LWDU01 (sample SAMN04566230, study PRJNA314399) | hydrothermal vent metagenome | isolation source: deep sea hydrothermal plume seawater | place: Mexico: Gulf of California, Guaymas Basin | collected 2004-07-11
ACTCTCGATGATTTCGAACGATTCCTGGCCGACCGACGTCCCGATGCCTACGAACGTTTGGTGGAACGTTATCTCGTGTCCCCGCGATACGGCGAACATCTAGCGCAGTTCTGGCTCGACCTGGCTCGTTTTGCCGAAACCGACGGTTTCGAACACGACAAGGAGCGACCCAAAGCGTGGCGATACCGTGACTGGGTCGTCTCAAGCTTAAATGCCGGCATACCGTATGACACGTTCCTGTCGCTGCAGGTCGCAGGTGATCTCCTGCATCCCGGCATTGCCTCGGCTCGTAATGCCACGGCATTTTGTCTCTCCGGACCCGACATGCCGGATATCAATTCGCAAGACGAGCGTTTTCACAATGTGTTGAACGAAATGACGGGCACGGTCGGCGAAGTCCTCTTGGGACTACAATTTCAATGCGCTCAATGCCACGACCATAAATACGACGCCATTAGTCAAGCGGATTTCTACCGGCTACGAGCCATCTTCGAACCGGGTGTCAGTGTCAAACGCAACAAGTCGCTGGAAACCCTCGATGAAAGGGATAACAAAGAATCCCGCCAGCCGCGACTGTGGATCAAAGGCGATTGGCGTCGCCCCGGACCGACAGTCGTGCCCGCGTTCCCGCGAGTGGTCAACAGCGCCGAAACTCGCCCCGAAGACCTGGCGGAAAATCCCCGAGTTGCTTTCGCGCGCTGGCTCACCGGCGGAGCGTCGCGAATAACCGCTCGCGTGATGGTCAACCGAATGTGGCAACTGCATTTTGGAAATGGCTTCACCGACTCGCCAAACGACGTCGGTGTCGTGGGCGACACACCCACTCACCCGGAACTAATCGATTGGCTGGCCGCCGACTTTCGTAGCGATTGGAGTCTCAAACGATTGCAACGCACGATCGTGCTATCGAGTGTCTACCGGCAAGCAAGCCGCCCGGTGGAGACAACCGATCTCGCTCGGTGGAAGAATACCTTGGCAGCAGATCCCGACGGGACATTACTAAGTCGCTTTCCGCGACGGCGGGTCCGAGCCGAGGTCGTGCGGGACGCGATGTTGGTCGCCGCTGACAGCATGTTCTGGAAGCAGGGAGGGCCCGGTGTTCGCCCGCCGTTGCCCGCAGAACTGCGGGTGACACTCTTGCGAAATCAATGGAATGTCACCGAGGATCGCAGCGAGCACTTTCGACGCAGTCTGTTCGTTTTTGCGCGGCGCAATTTGAGGTATCCCGTGCTGGAAGCCTTCGACCGCCCCGATGCAAACGCATCGTGCGGCAAGCGGGCCGTTTCCACCACCGCTCCCCAAGCATTGTTCATGCTCAACTCGAGTTTCTCATGGCAGCTCGCCCGACGTCTAGCGATGCGGGTTGCCAGCCAATCGGCGGATCCCGCACAACGAATTCGATACCTGTTCCGCGCTACTTTCACTCGCGAGCCAACCGCCGAGGAGATCAGCGAATCGCTCGAGTTCCTCTCCGCAACGGAGGATGATGGGATTTCACCGCTCACAGAACTCGCTCTGGTGCTGTTCAACAGTAACGAGTTTTACTACATCGATTGAGCCTACCGCATTGCCCACTTGCTTGTGTTTCGTCCTTGTAATTGCGGCGGTTTGCATCCCGCTTCTCAGCCCGTCGACATTCCCAGCTGCACAAATTTTCCTGCGAACCGTACTTTTGGGGTAGTGGAAGATCACTTGGTTCTTGAATTACACCGTTGACTTGGTGGTGGTGCACGTACACAATTTAGACACGCTAAAAAATTAACTCATTTGGTTCGTTGTGGCCAATCCTCCTCTTCACCGTTTCGTTATACAAAGAGTTTCGCCATGAAGCCGCGTAATTCGTATAGCCCGTCCAGCTTGAGCCGTCGTGAACGGCAGATCATGGACATTATTTACGCGCTCACTGAGGCATCGGTAAACCAGGTGCTGGAACGCCTCCCCGATCCGCCCGGCCGAACGGCGGTCCGCACTTTGTTGCGGATTCTGGAAGAGAAGGCGCACGTGGTACACCACAAGCTGGGACGTGAGTTTATCTACCAGCCGACCAGGCCTCGAAAGCGAGCGGGGATCTCCGCTTTCCAACAAGTGCTCGACATCTTCTACAACGGGTCGATCGAAAAAGCAGTCGCAGCGCATCTTTCCGATGCCGAAGTCATTGCGGACGAGGAACTGGTTCGCTTGGAGGCATTAATAGAAAGAGCAAAGGGGCAGGAAGCGAAGAAGTCAAAGAGCTGAGAGTGGGCGGAGGCATTTTTGCGTTAACTGATTAAAAAATAACGCTGGGGCGTAGGAACAGAGCAAATGAATGGGGTTGTAATAGAGAATTGGGCGTTGGATTGGTTCTCCTGGTGGAGCACCGTATCCGTAAGAGGAACCATCGTGATGCTGGCCGTTCTGACGGTCGTTTATACGACGCAACGGTGGACTGGGCCGGCATGGCGTTTTCTGGCCTGCCTGTTCGCGATCGGCGGGCTGGCAATCGCCGCAGCGACGTCGGTGTGCGGATGGCGTTGGGAGGTGTTGCCGTCAGAGTGGCAGCTGACGCAAACGCTGCCCGAGTTGAGTGTCATGCCACTTCAGTGGGTGTTTCTGACCTGGGCCTTGGGCGTTGTTTGGTTCTTTGGCCGCCTGTTGCTGGGGCATTTGAATTTGTGGTTATTGAGCGCGACAACACCAGCGGTCGATTCGGTCGCCTTGTTGACTCGCATCGAGAGGCTACGACAAAAAATTGGTTTGCGACGTAAGATCCATATCGTTGCCAGTTCGCGACGCTCCGTGCCCATGACTTGGGGCGTCTTCCGAGTGAATTTATTGCTACCAACCGACGTACTCAACTGGCCAGACGATCGACTGGATGCCGTGATACTCCACGAAATGGCTCATATCCGTCGATGGGATTGTTTTTGGCAGTGGTGCAGCCAAACGATCTCTTGTCTGTTTTGGTTTAACCCAGTGGTTTGGTTGGCCAATCGGAAGATGTGGCACGAACGCGAAATCGCCTGTGACGCGTTGGCGATTGGCATACGCGGAAGCGTTACTTGCCGTTTCACGGCCGACGCGTCAATCAAATCAACTATTGGCCGTGGCGATGGCCGGCGGCAGCGTTTTGTACCGCCGTTTGGAGTCGATCTTGGAACAGCCACACGGCCGCGCCAGGGTTTCTCGATTTTGGTTGGCGGCCTGGACAGCGGTCATCTTCCTGGCCACCGTCGTTCAACCACGGTGTCTAACCAATTCGCTGAAAACGGCGATCGCGGACCCACAGCCGACGAACCCTGTCGACGCGGAACAACCGTCTCCGCAACGCGCCAAGGGATCGACTACATTTGCATCGGGGCATGTCCGTTTCGACCCTCGCCTGCGCATCATTGTCTCGGATAATCCCGCGCCGAAGCTACCGAGTGAGCTGCTATTCCATGATCGCACGATAGAAACCAACCTATCGATGACAGGCAAACATGGGTCGGGTGTTGCGATTAAACTTGTCTGTTGTCCGGTCAGTGAAGGGGTCTGGGAGGCGATCAGTCGCCTCGATCCGCGGAAGTTGTCGCGATCGGCCAAGATGCCCGATGGCTCGTTGTGCCTTCAAATTGCTCCGTCGGTTGTGGAATTGGACTTGGATCGAGTCGATGTGGGTGACTGGAGCCGTCTGCCATACCTTCCGCATTTGACACGACTCTCGATCCGTGACACGGATGTCGACAAAACGAGCCTGGCCTTTCTCGCTCGGCTTCCCAAGCTGCGACAGCTCTCATTGGTCGGTATCAAGGTAACGCGAGCCGGTTTGGAAGAGATTGCTCGTTCGAAGTCCATCGAGGATTTGGATTTGACCGGAGCTCACTTCGATTGCCAGACTCTGGTAGCATTAGCAAAAATGACAAGTCTCCGCACGATACAATTAGGATGTGTTGACGAGTCGGTGTTACGAATTCTGGCTGGCCTTCCCAACTTGCATTCGGTGGTTATTCGAAACAGCGTTGGTGAAGTGTTTGGCCCCCATTCGCCCAATCAGTGGCTCAAGAGGATAGGAGAGCGAGGCTGCCCGGCCAATTGCCCAGACGGCAAGCGGATCAAGGTTGGTTAGTTCTTCACGTCCGAAGATCGATGCTCGTCCGAAAAACTTTCATAACGAATTCTCAACGCGAAATTCTTCGAGTCAGGACTTCTCTCATGGTCAAGTCGACACACCGTCAAAAGCTCATTCCAAGTCTTCTCACCAACTTCAAATGGGTGACAGACGGCTGCAAGTTCTTGACGATCATTGGGCTGGTATGCCTGACAACGACGACTCTGTCAGCCCAGGAACAATCCGGCTTTAAAATTCGAGTCAAGTCGGGCCAAGATCGACAAATCAGTTACTACGTTGGGCGAGGCCTCGAGGACGGTCATCTGCTTCAACGCCCAATAGACGATGAGATTTCTGAACGAGCATTGCGTATTTTTCTCAAACGGCTGGACAGTCGCAAATACTATTTCATCCAGTCAGACATCGATGAATTCCAAGAGTATGCGACAACGCTCGACGAGCTACTCCTGAATCGCGACGTCAGTCCGGGCACGATCATGTTCCTTCGGTACATTGAGCGTATTGATGATCGCGTCAAAGATATTAAGGAACTTTTGTCGGGTGAATTCGATTTCTCGGTCGATGAAGAGGTGGTCACGTCCGGTGAAGAGGAAACTTACGCAGCGGATTCTGCCGCCGTTCGTGATCGATGGCGAAAACGCCTGAAACACGAGTTGTTGGTTCTTCAACAGACGGATGATGCTGACAACGATGAGGGCGAGCCCGAGGCCGGTGACGACGAGAAAGAGAGCCCGACGGAAATACTGATAAAGCGGTACGTGAACTTTCAGCGCCGCATGAAGCAGACCGACTCGGACGAGGTTCTGGAATACTACCTGACAGCCATTACGTCCAGCTTCGACCCGCATTCCAATTACTTTTCTCCCAGTTCCCTAGAAGATTTCCGCATCCGTATGGGACTCAACTACCAGGGAATCGGCGCTGAATTGTCCGACGTGGACGGCAAAGCGATCATCCAACGGATCATGTCCAACGGCGGTGCCGACAAGGCAGGTGAACTAAAGGCTGGTGACCGAATCATCGGCGTCGGGCAAGGCAAAGACGGGGATATGGTCGATGTGTCCAACTCGAAACTCCAGGACATCATCGAATTGATTCGAGGTCCCGAGGGTACACTTGTTCGCCTCAACGTCATCCCGAAGGGCGAAACCGATGTTCAGACATACAGCATTACCCGCACCCGGATCGAACTTGCTGACAATGCGGCCAAGTCGGTCATCATGGAAGTGGGCGAGGGCGACGAGAAAATCAAGGTTGGGGTTATCAACTTACCGAGCTTCTACCTCGACATGAACGCCGTACGGCGAAACGATCCCAATGCCCGAAGCACCACTCGCGACGTCCAGCGATTACTGGTCGATTTCAAGAAAAATGACGTCGACGCGGTCATTGTCGATTTACGTCGCAATGGTGGCGGTAGTTTGCCGGAGGCCGTGTCGCTGACGGGGCTGTTTATCAAACAAGGACCGATTGTCCAAGTGAAGGACCCAGTCAATGGAATCGTGCGGCAGTCGGACCGGAATCCATCGATCGCCTGGAATGGGCCATTGGTTGTACTGAACAGTCGCTTCAGCGCCAGTGCCAGCGAGATTTTTGCCGGTGCTTTGCAAGACTATCGACGGGCTCTCATCGTCGGCGATTCTTCGACACACGGGAAGGGAACCGTGCAGAGCTTGCAAGAGCTCGGACCCGCAGTCTTCAAAACGAACAACCCGCTCAATCTTGGCGCGTTAAAGATCACTATCCAACAGTTTTATCGGCCCAGTGGAGCAAGCACTCAAAACCGCGGCGTGATTTCGGATGTCGTGGTGCCCTCGTTTGCCGAACATTTCTCAGAAGGTGAAGCGGCACTGGATTATGCAATCCCCTTCGATGAAATCCCCGCGTCGACATTTTCAATGCGGGATGATACCAGCGTACAGATCATCGCCGAACTACAGAAACGTTCCGGCAAGCGAGTGGCTGAATCCGAGGAATTCAGCCTGTTGAACAAGCGAATCGCCAGTTACAGGGAACGTCAAAAGCAAAAGACGATTCCCTTGCAAAAAGAGAAATTCAACGCGTTGCGAAAACAAATCGATGACGATCGCAAGGAACAACAGCGACTGTTCATCCAGAACGATGGCAAGGGCGATGTGGTTACCCGCGACTATTATTTCGAGGAGATCCTCGCCATTACTGCCGACTACGTGCGTCAATCTTCCGAGACCGACGAGTAATCAGCGACTGCGCTTCCTAGTAGGCGATTGCCTTCAGTGCTGGTCGCTTGCACGTCGACCAATTGCCCCACCAGGTGGCGTCCAGCGTCGAATTCTACTGGCGCGTACCGACAGGACGTTCCCCGCAGCCTCTGTTCCACGTCGCCGGTTTGTTCGACAAGAACTTGCAGTCGACGGCCCTCGAGCGATGAAAAGTACCGTTGTCGCAAAGAGGTCTCGATTTCCATCACATGTCGCACCCGCGCTTGTTTTTCTTTCTTTGGCAGCTGGTCGGCCATCTCCGCGGCTGGTGTTCCCCTACGAACACTGAATGGAAAGACGTGGATCTTCGAGAATCCGACTTGCTCGGCAACGTCGCACGTCTGCTGAAACTCCTCCTCCGTTTCTCCAGGAAATCCAACGATGATGTCCGTCGTAATGGACGGCTGATCCAACATCTCTTTAACCAAGTTGCAGCGGTCGACAAACCGTTTTGCACCCCACCGCCGCTTCATCCTGCGAAGCACTGCATCGGAGCCGCTTTGCAAACAGATGTGCAAGTGAGGGCAGATCCGATCGGGATACTGCTTCATCACATCAATCAACTCTCGCGTTACTTCTGTTGCCTCAATGCTCGACAGGCGGATACGAAACTCACCCTCCAATTCGGCAATCATTCGCGTCAAGTGAGATAGTCGCACCCAGTCTTCTTTTCGCCGCTGGAAATTCCAATCCACTCCGTAGTGGCCCAAGTGGACGCCCGTGAGGACAATCTCCCGATAGCCGTTGGCTACCAGCCGTCGGACTTCGTCCAATATCGGCTCGACAGGGCGGCTGGTCAGCGCCGGTCGAACGTGGGGAATGATACAGTAGCTGCAGCGGAGCAGGCATCCATCTTGCACTTTGACATACGCACGATGTCGGTCGCCGAACGTCGAAATTCCCGTCGGAATATCCACCACGCCAAAACGCCCAAGAAGATCTGGCAACTCGCGTTTGTCGGTCACGACTTCGGCCACGTTGGGCAACTGAGCAACTTCCTCGGGAGCGCGGGTGGCGTAGCACCCCATCACGACAATTCGAGCGTCGGGGTTGTCTCGCGCCAAGCGTCGAATCACCTGCCGACTCTTTGCATCGCCTTCGTTGGTCACGGTACACGTGTTCACAATACACAAGTCCGCTGTTTCGCCATCCTGAACATCCTCGTAGCCAATCCCAACCAGGCCCTGGCGAATGTATTCCGTCTCGTACTGGTTTACCTTACAACCGAGTGTCGTGGTCTTTAATCTGGCCATAGCGGAGTAGCAGGCGTTAGGAGCTGGATTTCAAGGAGACGCGCGCCACGCATTGTGAACGATGTACGCACAATCGACAAGCCGCCGTGCGCCGCCGGTGGCACACTGGCGAAGCCTCGAGACTTACCTAATCCAGCAACATGTTCGATATTTGGCGGCCCTAATCCCCTGCCGTTGCTTCCCTCTTCGGGTCCGACAATCCGGCCCGGACGGGCGCCGCGCCTCTACAGGCGGAACTCAATACAAAAGGGCGGATGACGAATGACTATCGCAAGGTACAATGGAATATTCGGCTCAGACAATAGGAGAATCTCCGATGCCAATCTACATGTATGAAGTCGTCGAAGAGGATGGGAGCGGTGGCGAGCAGTTCGAGGTTGTCCAACTGATGTCCGAAACTCCGTTGCTCGAACATCCGGAGTCAGGTAAGCCCGTGCGTCGCGTATTCATGCCGCCACATATTGGAGGCGGCAAGTGGTCCGACCGGGCAATGGTCAACAATATGGCAGACGACAATAAACTCGACCGTCTAGGCTTCACAAAATACGTAAAATCAGGCGACGGAAAATATGAGAAGGCGGTCGGAAAAGGTCCTGATATGATCAGCTCCGATTGATCGCCGCGAATCTTCGTCTCAGATGACGTCGCAATGAGGCATGACGGTCTCGTTTGCCGACCTCGCGTGGGCCCGCGTTGAAACCCGTGAGGGACGAGTGTAAACGTGATACTATTCAGCGATTTGGTGGCCAAGACTCAATGAACTCGAATCACGATACAACGTTGCCGAAGGTCGTGTTCTTGATCCTAGTATTTCTTATTCCACTCGCGCCGCGTGCGCCGGCCATCGCCCACCCGATCTCACTGACTGAAGCCCGTGTGCTGGTTCAGCGAGAGAAGATCACGGTAAAACTGTCCGTGTTCGTGGAGGACTTGTTTCTATTTCAAGGCATCGAGCCCAACAAGGACAACTTCCTGCCTCCCAAAGCCATTCTTGAGGGGCGGACGAAACACCAAGCCTTCTTATTGGAACGATTTACCATACGCGATGTCGAAGGAATCCTTCTGTCGGGAAAAGTCGTCAAGATCAAAGATTTTGAGATGCCCGAGCAGGGCATCGGCATGGGTGAACTGATGGATTTTTCCTACACGTACGACATCGAGTATCCATTAGAGGCTCCTGCCGACTACCTGACTTTCAGCCAGCGAATGGTTGACGAGACGGCTGGTCTACCCGCTGAGACTCGAATGGAAGTGCTGCAGGCAGGATCGGACACGCCGATCTACGTGACGTTGTTCCCTGAAACTCCGGAAACGCTGCCCTTTGATTGGAGCCGCCCGCCATTGACATCGGATGCGAGTGAAGCGGAATGGGATAGCTGGTACGAACGACGTATCGAGCAGGAGTTGGGCATTACAAACTATAGTAGTGTGTACTCGTTTCTGTACATTGAAGATTACGAAGTCCGGCACGAAATTCTAATCCCACTCCTGACATTGCAGTCAAGTGTGTACATTCCACGGCGAGATGAAGCGTTTCTGGACCTGGACGAGCAGGAGGAAGCCAGACGGCAAGTCGGAGCTTTCTTCGCTGCTGGTAACCCTGTCGTGATTGACGGCGTGACCGTTCAGCCTAAGGTCGATCGCATCGATTTTTACGGCGTTGCGTTGAAAGACTTTGCCCAACAAGCGCCAGCGAAACGAGTCTCAATGGCCAACGCTAGAGCAGGGATCATCTTGTCGTATAGCTGCAAGAATACACCCAACAACGTGGCACTGCACTGGGACCAGTTCAACGACGACATCTGGCGGATCGGCAGCACGGTTTACGCATTCGACGAAGTGAAAAAACACGTGTTCCGTCGAGGGATGGAAGAAAATGTATATCGTTGGACCAATCCCGGCCGCCCTCCCCTGCCGCCGGTCGAAAATGTCCGCCAGCTACTGCCACAGCGAGAAGTTATCAGCGTCTATTGGTGCACGTTAGTCGCCCTCGTCATCGCTCTGGTCACCGGCATCGCATTGCGGATGTCGTCCGCTTCCAGGCAAATGCGGATCAGCGCCTTCGTGATCGGTTTGGCAGTCATCGCCTTTTCCTTTCGCGGTCCCTCCGCCGAGGGCGATGCAAGAGACATTGTCGAGATCTTGCAGCAGAACATTTACAGGGCATTTGACTACAAAGACGAGGACCAAGTCTACGATGCACTGGCGAAGAGCGTCCATGGTCCTTTGTTAGAAGAGATTTACTTGAAGGTGCAAAACGGGCTGAAGATGGAAGAGCAAGGAGGCGCTGTTTCCAGGGTACGGCGAGTCGAGTTGGTCGAAGGGACCATCGAGGGACCGTTCGATTGGGAGACGGGCTTTCAATTCCGATGTGCCTGGAATGTTGAAGGTACGGTGGAGCACTGGGGACACATTCACACACGCACAAGTCAGTACCGGGCAGTGCTGCGGATTCAAGCCGACCAGAATGCCTGGAGAATCATTGAATTGGATGTACTGGATGAGGAACGGGGGATTCTCAAGACGAATCTACGTAGGTTGTAACACGATGCCGATTGGCGCCGATCTCTCGATCTTCGCATTGGCTTGATCCGACGACACCAAACCGGTTTGGAATAACATGGAACGAGTGGAAATTTGTAGTGCCATTACCAGAGTTGGCACAGAGTTCACTTCGATCGCTACGCGGGAGTACCGACGTGTCTGAACCGCCAGTGACTCTTTGGCTTCGAGCCCTCGAAGACGGGGACGAGGACGCCGCCGAGCAATTGTGGGGTCACTTTTTCGAACGATTGACGGCCCTAGCTCGCCGTAAACTCGTCCAGCAACGCGTCGTCGACGGCGAGGACATTGTGGTGAGTGTTTTTCGGCGACTCTGCGAAGGCGCCGAGGGTGGCCGGTTCGAGCAAGTAGGAGGCCGCGACGAACTCTGGCGACTGCTAGTTTCGATGACCGTGCGACGAGCCATCGACGAAAACCGTCGCCTCATGGCCGACAAACGAGGTGGAGCACGAGTTCGCGGTGACTCATTCCACGGACAAAACGATTCTCGGGGTTCGTGGGATCAATTCGCCGGGGAAGATCTAGCACCCGAGTTTCTTGTGATGGTCGAAGAGGAGTGTAACCGTTTACTCGAATCGTTAGCGGACGAAACCCTGCGCTCGGTCGCCGTGTGGAGACTTGAGGGCTACAGTAACGATGAAATCGCAGGAAAGCTTGACATGACGACTCGCAGTGTCGAGCGAAAACTCAATCGCATTCGCCTCTTGTGGCGCGACGAGGTGGCGGGCAATGGCCAATAGCGACGACAGTGGCCAACGCTCCACGACCAAGGAATCGTGGAATCCACATGATCTAGACAAGACCGTCGATGGCATGTGTGACCGTTTTGAGGCCGACTGGAACGTGAGCCGCCCGCCACGGATCGAAAACTGGATTGTCAATGCCGTCGGACCACTCCGTGATCGCCTAACTCGCGAACTGGTGCTCACCGACATCGAATTGCAGAAACGCCATTTGGGCCACATCGATGTAGCGCGGTACAATGTTCTGTTTGACGAGTTGCCCGTTTGGCTGCAAGAGGCAGCGAGCGGATTGGAAAAATCGACTGGTTCGTCTTCGGCGTCTTCTTTCGCGATCCAGCGAAGTCTGAGCGATTCAACGGTGGCTACATCCACGGCTGGGGATGATCGCGTTGACCCACTGGTCGGCGCTAACCTCGGCAATTATCAGATCATTCGGCGAATCGCGCGTGGCGGAATGGGTGTCGTATACGAAGCTCGAGACTTGAAGCTCGATCGCGCCGTCGCCGTGAAGACGATTGTCGGAGGCGCATTGGCCTCACCGGAAGCGGTCCGCCGATTCCACATCGAAGCGAAAGCTGCTGCCCAGATCGAACACGCAGGCATCGTGCCGATTCACGACGTTAGTGTCGAGAACGAGATCCACTACTTTGTCATGGGACTTGTCGAGGGAGAGAGCCTACAAACTCGTTTAGAGAGAGAATCGTTTACGATCCGCGAATCGGTGGTACTGGTAGAGCGAATATCTCGCGCTGTTGCGCATGCTCATAGCGCCGGTGTTGTCCACCGTGATCTCAAACCGGCAAATATTCTGTTGGATAAGGACGGCCAACCGCGAATCACAGACTTTGGGTTGGCAAAACGGATTGACAGCGACGTCAATCTGACGGTGGCCGGGCAAATTCTGGGAACACCCGGTTATATTTCACCCGAACAGGCAGCCGGAAAGACCGACGTCGACGAGGCCGCTGACATCTATGCAGTCGGCGCTATCTTGTATGCATTATTGACCGGAAAACCGCCGTTTTTGGCGGACAACTATTTGGAAACGCTGCAGTTAGTTCAAACCGAGACGCCGCAGAGTCCTCGCGATGTCCGCAGAGAAATCCCTCGAGATCTCGAGACTGTTTGCCTGGCATGCCTGGCTAAAATGCCAAGTGCTCGATATCGGAGCGCCGAAGAACTAGCCGACGACTTGCGGCGGATCCTCAATGACGAACGTGTATTGGCGCGACCGTGGAGTACCTGGACTCGGATTAACCTGTGGATTCGTCGCCGTCCGGCGTTGACGATTACGTTTCTGACCCTGCTGCCGTTGTATACCTCGCACTTATTTCGCTTCTGGAGTCGTAGCGACTTCTGGATCACCGGAGACCACCAAGTCGTTGCGTCGATTGTTGCTACTTGGTTGTTGGGGGCGACCATCTTTCAGCAACGACTGTTGCGAACGCATTTTCGCATGCGAGTGATGTTCGGTTGGGCCGCGTTTGAACTGTTGATGCTGACTGTCTTCCTTGCTTATTTCACCGGACCAAAGAGTGGTTATGTATTGGGGTATCTTCTGCTGGTGACCGCTGCAACGCTGCGGCAAAGCAACCGTTTGGTCATTTTTGTGACCGTTGGCAGCCTGCTCTGTTACAGCGGACTTCTTGTCGATGCCATGCTCTATCGTCCCGATAACCGGCCGCCTCACTTCGATCATATTTTCATGATGATCATCAGCCTGTTGGTAACCGCCGCCGCACAACACTTCCTGTTACGCCGCACCTTGAGCCGCAACGAATCATAAAATGCGTGCCGCGGGCTCTGCCAGTGACATCAGCTGCTGGGCGCTAGCCCACGGTTCTTGCCCTTCGTTGGTATGATTTTTACCCTCCGCTATTGGTACTTGGCGAGCTCGGCGCGGGCGACAACCATGCGGTGGACCTCGTCAGGTCCGTCGGCCAAGCGGAGCGTGCGGCAAGAGGTGTACATTTTGGCCAGCGGCGTCCATTGCGAAACGCCGCTAGCGCCGTGCAACTGAATGGCGCGATCGATAATTGTGCAGACGATTTCGGGCACCATCGCCTTGATCGCTGAAATGTGCACTCGCGCCTGTTTGGTCCCCAACACGTCCATCGCTCGAGCCGCCTGGAAGACCATCAGTCGAGCGCTGTCAATCTCGATACGTGATCGTGCGATCACATCGTAGTTGCCACCGAGCTTGACGATGGGTTTTCCAAAGGCCTCACGACTCAGACCTCGTTTACACATCAGAGCAAGTGCAACTTCCGCCTGCCCAAGTAAACGCATGCAATGGTGGATGCGGCCTGGGCCGAGACGTCCTTGCGAAATCTCAAATCCACGACCAGGTCCCAGCAGAATGTTCTCCTTCGGAACACGAACGTTGTCGAGTTTGATATGCATGTGACCGTGAGGTGCCTCGTCATGGCCGAAAACGTGCATTGGTCCAAGAATGTTCACGCCCGGTGTCTCCATCGGAACCAGGATCTGCGATTGCTTCAAGTCGCGTGCTGCATTTGGATCGGTTTGTACCATGCAGATCATGATCGTGCAGCGACGATCCCCTGCGCCCGAGATGTAGAACTTCTCGCCATTGATCACCCATTCGTCACCCGCGAGTTCGGCTCGAGTGGCGATGTTCTTTGCGTCGGAACTCGCCAGGCCTGGCTCGGTCATACCGTAGCACGAGCGAATCGTGCCGTTCAGGAGCGGCTCAAGCCACTCTTTTTTCTGCGTTTCGGTTCCGTACTTGTGGAGCACTTCCATGTTGCCCGTGTCCGGCGCAGCACAATTGAATACTTCCGGCGCCAGCCGGCTTTTGCCCATCTCGATCGCCAAATAGGCATAGTCCAAGTTGGTGACACCCTCACCGTTCCAATCCGGCAAGAAGAAGTTCCACAGTCCCCTTTGCTGGGCCTGATTCTTCAGCCCGTCCAGAATCTCGAATTGGCGAGCACTAAGCGCCCAGCGGTCTTGCGTGTTGGGCGTCGCCTCGTACTCCTCTTCGACCGGCAGTATTTTATCGGCGATGAAAGTCGTCACGCCTTCTAACGTCAGTCTGAAATGTTCAGACAATTCGAGAGAATAAAGAGACTGGTCGTCGACCATGATGGCTCCTTCGCAGGAATCGATGCCCTCAATGATACGGTTCATAAATCGTATCGTCCGTCGGCGAAATCCTTTCGCAATTCAGTCGGGCAAACGGATCTGGCACCACCGTAACCGATTAATGAACTTCGTCAATCAGTGCCGCTCAGCCGGCTAACTTTGCCACAACGAACTCGCGTAAAAGAGGCGGAATCATGAAAATGAAGCATCGAATCGCCTAAAACTCAATCGCCATTCATTTGGCCCTTCCAATTCAGCTTGAAGTGCTTTACCACATCGGTGATACTCCGCTTGTTCGAGCACATTTTTCATTGGAGGCTACCTAGTGGCAACGCAACGAAACAACATGAGCGGGTGGTTGAACGGTTGGGTCGTTTTCGGACTGTGCCTTACGATTTCCACGTCGACGTTCGCTGCCGATCGACCCAATGTCTTGCTGATTCTCGCCGATGATGTCGGCCGCGAATTACTCGGTTGCTACGGTGGTAGGAGCTACTCCACTCCGAATATCGATGCTCTTGCTAAGAGCGGCACACGCTTCGAAACTTGCTATGCAACACCGATGTGCTCTCCCAGCCGAGTCGAGTTGCTGACCGGTCGCTACAGTTTTCGAAACTACACCGAGTGGGCTCACTTGAACCCATCGTTGACGACGATCGCACATGTGATGCGCGATTCCGGATACGCGACTGGGTTCGCGGGAAAATGGCAATTGGGAGGTTGGACCAGAGTCGGCAGTAGCAAGCCGTTAATCGTACGATCGGGATTCGAGGAGTATCTATCTTACGATGCAGACCGCATGTTGACGGATTCACGCAATCGGAAGGGGAATCGCTTTTGGGGCGGCACGGTTGACCAAGACGGCGCGGCTTCAAAACTCAAGGCTTACGGCCCGGACGTCTATAGCGACTATCTCGTGGAGTTCATGCGTCGGCATCGGGACGAGCCGTTTTTCGCGTTTTACGCCATGACGACAATGCACCGTCCGTTTCATCCGACGCCCGATCACGCCGACGCGCCCGATCCGGGTGAGGCTCCACCCTCCGCTTGGCTCGGCGCACGTGGCAAACCCGAGAACTTCGCCTCGATAATGGCCTACTCGGATAGCATGGTGGGTAAATTGTTGGACGAATTAAAGGCGCTGGACATCGAGGACAACACGCTGGTGATCTTCGCTTCCGACAACGGCACCGATAACAAGGTCGAAGCCAAGACTATTCGTTCACGTTTCCAAGGTGTCACAGTCACCGGCGGCAAGTACTTTCCCACCGAAATGGGTGTCAGCGTGCCATTGATCGTCCGATGGCCCGGTCAGGTCCAGGCCGGCGCAGTGACCGATGCGTTGGTAGACTTTACCGACTTATTCCCCACCATTTGCACGGCGGCTAAAGTCGCTATTCCGCCGGATGGCGGAATCGACGGATTGAGTATGTTGCCCGTTTTGGCAGGCAAGCGCCGGCATCACAAGCGGATCATTTACACCTGGGGTAATTTCGATCAGGATTCGGCCAAGTACAAGGAACCTGTAAAGTACCGACGAGACCTGCTGGACGTTGTCCGTGATTCTCGCTGGAAATTGTATAGCGACGGTCGCTTATTCGACTTGACGACTGACTACTTTGAAAAGAGTCCCATACGGTTTGATTCAAAGGACGACGCTGAGGCTCGAAAGCGTCTTGCATCTTTTCGCGACGACCTTAGGTCCTCGGGAAAACGCCTGTGGTGATCTACCCCTGGAGATCGCCCTATGTCGAGGAACGTGATTCTTGCAGTTTCGTTGCCAGCCACTCCCGACCGACTCTTTGATATGTACCTTGATCCGCAGACGCACGCCGCTTTCACTGGAGCACCGTTTACGCTCGAGCCGCATTCGGGCGAAACGTCTTAGTGCCTTCGTGTGAGATAATAACATCTGCTCACACAAAGCCACAAAGACGCGAAAGTTCATCCCCCGCAGACCGAACACCGTTTTTTACGGTTCATCCCAATGCCGCATGTTGTCGTGGAACATCTGTCGCAGGGCATCCTCGGTGAGTGTTCGCGGCGACAGTTTAGTGACTCGATGCTGCGGCATGGTGCCGGCAACCAATGCCTCCACGTCTTCAGATCCAAAGCCAACGCCCGCCAGGCCATTCGGCAGACCCAATCGACGAATTAGTCGGACGATCGCATCGGCCAAACACTCACCGGCGTCCTCAAGAGCCACATCGCGTACGTCGACTCCCATGAGATCCGCACATTGGAGATGCACCTCTGGGTTACTCGCGGCAGTCCAGCGGAATACGGCCGGTGCATTGAGGATAACAGACATGCCGTGCGGCACGATCGCATGGTCTGCCGGATAATCGGGCGCGCGATATTCTCTTACGAGGCCAGAAGTCGGATACGACATGCCGTGGCAGAGATGCACGCCGGCATTGCCAAATCCGATGCCAGCAAAGGTGGCGCCGAGCAGTACCTGACCGCGGGCATCATCGTCGCTGGGGTCCTCGATGACCCGTTCGAGATTTGAAGCAATCACCCGAAGTGATTCCTTTGCCCAGATCTCACTGATCGGATTCGAACCCTGATAGGCGGGGCGCATCTTTACCGATTCGGGTGCCGGCCGTTGGTTATAGGGTAACGCCGTCAGCGATTCGATCGCGTGCGACAGTTGGTCCAGTGCGGTCAACGCGGCGACCATTGGCGGAAGAGAACGCGTGGTATAGGGATCGATGATCCCCATTGTCGGACGCAGAGCACGGTGTGCAATCCCTGTCTTGGCATTCATGGCAAGGTAATCGAAGATCGCCACACCCGTGGTTTCACTACCCGTCCCAGCAGTGGTGGGAACGCAGATCATCGGCTTGAGTGGACCGGGAACCGGCATGCCGCGACCGATGGGCGGATTGACATAGTCCAGTAGATCAGCCGGATAGGTCGCATAGAGGTTGGCCGCCTTGACGGTATCCATACTCGAGCCACCACCCACGCCGATATATCCATCAAAATTGCCGGCCGTGGAAAACTCAATCGCGGTTCTGAATGACTCATCCGTCGGTTCAACGCGGACTCCTGTGAAGAGGGCAAAGTCAACCTGCGCCGCCTTCAGCGACTCGATCGTCGTCTGGACAGGGTAAAGGTCCTTGAGCCTCGTATCGGTGCAAACCATGACACGTCGGCACCCGAGGTCCCTAATGTCCTCACCGATTTCCCTTGTTGCACCAGGTCCATATTTGATGCTAGATGTTTCCATCGTGAATACGGATTCTTTCGGCATCTCCACCACCATCTCCTTACCAGCCCATTTGTCGAATGTACTGTGAATCCCAGCGACTGAGGACGACTTTCTGGCGTGTGTAGAACTGTACGCCCTCCTCTCCCTGAACATGCAAGTCGCCGTAAAAAGAATCGTTCCAGCCAGAGAATGGAAAGACGGCCATCGGGGCCGGCACGCCGACATTGACACCGACCATGCCGCATTGAATATCATTACAGAACTGCCGAGCCGCGGCACCACTGCCTGTAAATATGGTAGCTCCGTTGCCGTACTTCAACGAGTTGACCCATTCCACGGCTTCATGCAAACTGTCCGCTCGCATCATCGACAACAACGGACCGAATAACTCAGTCGTTGCAAGTTTGTCGCCAGGTGGAACATGGTCGAAGAGCGTCGGCCCAACAAAATAGCCGCGCTCGGGCAGCTGTTCTCGACCGTCTCGCACGAGTTCCACCGGCTGCCCGCCAGCCTCGTCAATGATCGCCAGCAGGCGGTCGCGGGATCTCATGTCAATGACCGGACCCATACCGGCCTGTCGATTCTTTAGAGTATCATCCAGCAGCAGCTGATCCATCGCTGCGACTACTCGGTCTCTGAGCGGCTGGGCAACATTGCCGACTGCAATGAGCAGAGAACCGGCCATACATCGCTGGCCGGCGCAACCGAAGGCAGAACCGATAATGGCCCGAGTTGCCGACTCCAGGTTTGCATCCGGCATGACTAACAGGACGTTCTTAGCACCGCCAGAGGCTTGAACCCGCTTCTTGTGCGCTGCGGCCAGCTTGTAGACGTGTTCGGCAACATGCGACGAACCTACAAAGCTAACCGCGCTTACGTCTGGGTGGACACAGAGCGCGTCGACAACTTCTTTCTGCCCATGAACAATATTGAATACTCCATCCGGTAGACCGGCTTGCGAAAATAGTTCGGCAAGCCGGTTGGCCGTTAGTGGTGTTTTCTCGCTTGGCTTCAAAACGAAGCTGTTACCGCAGGCAATGGCCAGAGGATACATCCACATTGGTACCATCGCGGGAAAATTGAATGGGGTGATCCCAGCGCATACACCCAGTGGCTGACGGATGGTCTCTCCATCGATATTGCTCGCCAATTCCGAGAGTCGCTCGCCCTTCAATAAATGCGGAACGCCCGTCGCAAACTCAACAACCTCGATGCCGCGAGCAACGTCACCCTTAGCTTCTTCAAATGTCTTCCCATTTTCTTCACAGATCAGTTGGACGAGATCTTCCGAATGCCGCGTCAACAACTCTCGATAGGAAAAGAGAATTTTCCCGCGTTGCAACACCGGTACACGCGACCATGTCACGAACGCCGCACTCGCGCTCTGTACCGCCCTATCAACAACTGCCGCATCATTGACAGGCACTTGTGCAATGACCTCACCGGACGACGGATTGAATAGATTGATGTACTGCGATGCGCCGATGTGTACCGCACCACCGTTGATCCAGTCGCCGACATGCGGGCTGTTTGCAGCGGATTCGATGTTCACAAAATTCTCTTGGTTCGGAGACTCGAATGGAAATTCAGCAGATCGAATCACAACGTCGGAGGAACTACTGAACTAGATGGATTGCCTTCCGCTGACGAAGCGCGACCGCCGCCAAGGCCCGTCGTGGCGTGAAGAACCACCACATCCACAGCACGATCATGGCGTGACGGAACAACGGGTTCGGGAGTCTATTTTTGAATGGGCACAATGGGTGTCTCCCAACCGGCCAGATCCAATGGCTTAAGCCCCGGTCGACGTCGTCCGCGTCCCCTCCGCCATGTGGCGTTGTACGGACCGACGAAACTCACGTCCGCATCCGATTTGATTTCATCTTCCAGTCCAACTGCCCAGAAACAGGCGTTGATGAGCATTCGGCGAAATCCTTCGTTCTCGATGTCATTTGACGCGCCGTAAGTGCTCGTGAAGACGCGACCTTCGTCGCCCGAAGCGACCTGGTAGCTTCGTGTCCATGCGCCGGCGACCGGCGGCAATTTGGGATCAGCAACCGAGTCCGGCTGCATGCCGACCAACGGCTGCGCCATTGCTAGTACTGTGCTCGGCTCGAGCGGATCGGCGCGGTAGCCACCGCATTGAACCCACATCTCTTTTACGCCGCGCAGAATTGGGTGCCTTGATTGATCGGGCACGATGTCCAGTCGGACGCTCGAGCGATGATTTCCGCCGTAGTGCCCGGCCCACTTTTCGCCGAGAATCTGGCGTCCGAAACCATCCCTAAACTCATCGCCACCGTAACCATTTGAGTACTCGGCGAATCTGCTCCCACTGGGAATCTTGAATCCGTGTGTCGCCGTCCGCAGTCCAACGATCGGCGCTCCACGTTTGAGGTAGCTGACGAAGTGTTGCATTTGATCTTCCGGCCAATTCTGAAACCGCGTGAAGATCACCATTAGGTCGGCTGTTTCCAGCGCTTCGAGTCCCGGCACGTTGCTCTGACCCGGCTTGATCACACCTTGCTCATCCACGCCGAATAGCACTGTACATCTGTAGCCGTGATGCTTGGCTAGGATGCGGGCGAGTGCTGGGAGTGTCTCTTCGGAACGATACTCATGATCACTGGCGATGAACACTATGTGCTTCCCCTTGCCGGGACCCGCATCACCTTGGTAGGTCAACGGCTGAGCATTCGCCGTCGGTGTGTAGTTCACGGCAAGAACCAAGGTAATGGACAGTACTCTTGAATACATGATCACTGAGTCTCCTGATCGAGTTAGACCTGCACGTTTGCTCCGTTGGTCATATACCCAACTCCTTCAGTGGGCCGACGCTGTCGGCGAATCGATCACGGTCGATGCCCGCAAGTTGAATATACGAGAGCCACAGATTGGCGACCGGTGTGCCATTTCCACACTTGATCAACCTTCCCGTCTTGAAGCGACCTCCAGCTGAACCGGCTGTCACAATCGGTAGTCTGTTGTATTGATGCGTCTGGCCGTCGCCGAGTCCCGAACCCATCGTGAACACCGTGTTGTCCAACAGGCTCTGGGCACCCTCCACAATGGAGTCCATCTTCTGAGCCATGTAGGAAAATTGTTCGACATGGAAGTGGTCGATTTTTTCAAGGTCGCGACGAACCGACTCTTTTGATTGTGCATGCGACAACTGGTGATGACTCACCGGTCCGTTGAATACTCCTTCATACATCGTCGGAGTATTCCAACGCTCGGGTCCCACCATCATGGTGGCGACGCGGGTTAGGTCGTTTTGTAGAGCGATGATCATAAGATCACCCATTAACCGAATGTACTCCCGACGCGGTAGTACGACGTCCTCTGGTTCGATCAACTCGATTTTTGCGATGAGTTCTTTTTTTTGCTCAATCTTATCGATCTGTTTCTCGATGGCCCGAACGGAGTCAAAATACTCGGCGAACTTCTGTTGGTCTTCCACACCAAGTTCACGTTTGAATGATCGAGCATCTTCGAGAACAATGTCGGTAATATCGCGGTAGTCCTTTAGGCTCTGCGTGCCGAACAGACGTCGATACACTTTCCGCGGATCACGCAACGACGGAGCGACGTGGCCAGTTCCGTACCAGGAAATGTTATCGAAGTAGATCGATTCCTTGTTGTCCTTGTGGCTATTGCAACTTAACTCAAGTGTCCTGAATGGCGTCTGGTCGCCAACGTGATCGGCGATGACATGATCGAGTGTCCGACTCAACGGATACGCAGAACTCTTCACCCCAGTTGGCGCCGCACTCGACAGGAAGCATGAACCACATTGAGCGTGCACATCCGTTCCGCTTTTGATTGTCCGGTCGAGGCCTGTGATGAAATTGGTTTTATGCTTGATCGCCTCGAGTGGTTTGAGCGTCGGCGTCAGTGTGAATTCCGTTTCATCGGCCTTTGGAAAAAACGCGCTGCGAACGACACCGATAGGGACGTAGAAAAAGGCTATTCTGAGCGGCGAGTGACCCGGTGAACCTTCGTTGGCCGCGGCGGAATCTCCATGGGTCAAGTTCAGCCAAGGCACGGCCATCGCCGCGCTACCCGCGCCATGAAGAAAAATCCGTCGAGACAGTTTCTTCATCGTTGTTTCTCCGCGGCGACGAAATGGCCGCGACCATTGGTGTTGGTAAACGCCGAACTCAAGACAACTTCCCTGATCATCGTGCGGAAGCGAGAATCGTCCGTCATTGCGTTGGTCACTATGTTATCCAACGACGGCCTATCGCCCACATCCAGTTTTCGCCCCAGAGCAAATGATAACAGATGACTAGCAAATGCTCTCGCAAAGCGGTCGTTTTCAGCGAGGATGGCGGCCTTAAAACCCCCAATGTCGGCGAATTCATGTCTATTGAACAGCTTGCCACGGTTGTCGATCGCAAGGCCTCCGCGGTAGGTATCGCGCCAACGACCCACCGGGTCGTAATTCTCCAAAGCAAACCCCAACGGATCGATTTTCGTGTGACATGCAGCGCATTCCGGATTTGAAATATGCTGCTTCAGAACGTCGCGGAGCGTCAATCCTTCCTGTCCGAGTTTTTGATCGTCGCCTTCGATTTCTGGCACATCGGCGGGTGGCGGCTGCGGCGGGTCGTTGAAGATCGCCGTAGCCAACCAGGCGCCACGGGTGCTTGGCTTGGTTCGCACGGGCGACGACGTCATCGTCATGACCGCGGCGTTGGTAATGACGCCGCCCCAACGGCGGTCCGTAATCGGCACGCGACGAAACTTGATGTCGATGACCTCGACACGACCCTTGCCTGTTTTGTGATACCAATCCTTGAGCAAGGCACTTTGGTAGGTGAAGTCGGGGTCGATCAGCTTTTCAATCGGTTGGTTTTCGATCAGCACTGTTTCAAAAAGCAACAATGGCTCGATCATCATGTGCATGCCGACCATGTAGATTTTGCCGTTGGCGCCGCCAAAGTAATAGTCACGATGCCGGCCAACGTCCGGCACTGCTCCGACTAACTGGTCGAGTTGCAGCCACTGCAATGGGAAGCTATCACAGAAATTCTTCAGCCTCCGATCATTCATCATCCGATCAGCCTGCTCGCTAAGCACGTTCGGATCACGGAGTCTTCCCTGCGATGCAAGATTTAGTAATTTTTCGTCGGGAATAGTCTTCCATAGAAAAAACGAAAGACGCGATGCGAGTTCGAAGTCATTTCGGGTTTTTGGATTGTCATTTTGAACACTCCCCGAATAGATGTAGAGAAATCGTGGCGATACCATGGCGGCCGATACGGCCGCCTTCATGCTGTGAGCAAATGTTTTGCCAGCTTTCAAATGTTGCAGGAAATGCCGGTGGTACCGTCCGGCAATTTCCTCCGTCACGTCTCTGCGAAATGCACGCCTTAGAAAAACCTTCAGTCGACGTTTGCCTTCAGCCGCTAGTCTTTCTGCTGGCATTCCGTCAGGGGCCACAAATATCGGTTTCCAGAGGCCGCTGTGAAGAGGAAACTCAGGGCTGTTAACGATTGACTGACTGAGTGCAAAGAATGATTCCATCAGTACCGGCGACATGGTCAGGTGGTCGCCTCGATTGTCAAAACCGTGCTCGGCTCGATTGTCCTTGGGAAATGCAGCGACGCCCGGCAATGTATTGCCAAGGCCAATAAACTGACTCTTTCCCATGGCGCGATTGCCGACGACCACAGTTCCCGGAACCTTGCCTGTCGCTGGCTTGAAATAACCTCCGATGTCACGAACCGTCCGCTCGGGCAATGCAAAAGGATCTCTTGCCAGTTGAAAAAGGTCCTTCACCGCATTGTTGTATTCAAAGCGGTTCATTCGCCGAATGGGAACTCTCGTAATCCCGGTCCGCGTTCGCAATTCCGTCCGCAGCAGATCCTTCAGTTGTGTGACCCAAGCCTTCCTTTGCTTTTCCGTCGGCTGTTTCTCTTCTTCCGGCGGCATCTCACCGCCGGCCAAGGCCTCGATCATCTTCTCAATCAAATCGAGGTCGCTCACCAGACCCCGCGTCTCGGTGGCAAATGCTTCGGCGAGATTGACCTTTCCGTGGACTTTGCCTTGTCCATGGCAGCGAAAGCAATGCGTCTTCATCTGACTGCGCAGCGTCTCCTCGCCGCCAACAGTCGCCGCAATCATCATCGCGGCAAAGAGAATTGGGATCGACATACGCATGAGATTCGTCGGCTATCAGGCTCTGTTCCAGACGTTCGTCCTACGTATAAGAGTCTAAACTGAACGGACTTTCGTCGCTAGTTTTGACGGAGGGAAAAAAACGACCATGCCGCAAAATACACGATGTTACGACAAGACTTGGTCGCATGCTTGGCAAACTTCATCCACAGAAATCAGACGCATGGCATCATTGTCCTTGTTGCGTCGCATTGCGTCGTCGGAGCTGGTGTGGTTGTGACAAATCACGATGCCCTGCGGCCCGTAGACTCCCGACCGATCAACAGCGCGACCGTACAACCCGATACATCGCGTGCCGACCGCGCTGGCCAAATGGAGCGGGCCCGTATCCGAACCGACGAACAGCCTAGCTCGACGGAACAACGAACCGAGTTGTGTTAACGAGAATTTCGGTAGAACCATCGCGTGACTGGGAACTTTCGCGGCGACACGCTCGGCGTCTTCACGCTCTCGCTCGTTGCCCCACGGCAACACGGAAGCCAATCCGTATCGATCGGCCAGGTATTTAGCCACTTGAGCAAAACGTTCCATTGTCCAGCGTTTTGAAAGCCAGGCTGCGTTGATGTTCAGCACGACAAAGCCCTGACGCAATGTTCTACTTTCAATGAAGTCGGAGGCCGCTTTGATTTCCGACGGATGTTCTGGTACGTCAAAACGAACCGTGGGGTTTTCAATACCGAGCGGCTTCAATAATCCCAGATTGCGATCGACAACATGTAATGCTGACGGGTGAACCAACTCGTTGTTCAGCCATGTGCTGAACTCGCGGCCCTCACGATCCGCTCGAGAGAAGCCAATCCTCCGTTTGGCGCCGGACAACCATGCGGGCAGAGCGCTCTTCGCCAATCCCTGCACGTCGATCGTCACGTCGAGCCGCATGTCATGCAAACGACGGCGCACCTGCTTTATCGTGCGGGGCGACTTTAGCCAGCCGCGGTTCACCTCGACCAACTCGTCTAATGACTCGTGGCCGCGAACAATTGGAGCACAGTAATCCGCGATCAACCAACTGAGCCGAGCATGAGGAAAATGGTCCCGCAAGGCGTTCAAAACGGGTAGCGTGAGAATCGAGTCACCAATCGCGGAGAGTCGCACGATCATGATTCGAGGGGCGTCGCTTCTGCTCCACATTTTCGAACAGGTGCCTTGTTGGTTGAAAGGAGTAGGGGCGAAGGAGACTAGGGACGCCAGAATCACGAACTAGTAATAGCATTTGCTGCAATCGTCGCAGACCGGCAGCAGCTCTTGTTGAGATGTCTTGTGTGCATGCCGAATCTCTTTATATCGGTTATTACTCCATATCTCGGCGATGCTGTTTTCCTGGCAATTGCCGAGCAACTCGCGGCCCGAATGATCCAAACAGCACAACGCCACGTCACCGTTAACTAGAACAGTGAACGTTCGAAAGACACGGACACACGGTTTGCGAATTTTCTTGTTACCAAACAACCGCCAAGACCCGGCCCAATTGTGAAGGCTGGACCAGTCAATGCGATCAACAACTCCGTCCAAAACCTCTTCTGTCTTGTCCTTATCCGAAGAGGTCACACAGGCGGCGATCACTCGCGGGGTAGTCAGCCCTCGGTCGTCTCGCATTTTTCGAAAATTGCGCGTGTTTTCCAGAACCGAAGCGTGTTCCAAACCAACTCGCAATTCGTTAAACTCTTGCGCGTCAGCACCGTCGAGACTGACCTTGATCTCGTCCAACCCCGAGTCCAAGAGTCCTTCGGCCATCTTGCCGCGCAACAGTGCGCCGTTGCTGAAGATCTTGACTCGACGAATGCCCTGGTCTTTTGCGTAGCGAATACGTTCCGGCAACCGTTTATCTAAGAGTGGTTCACCAAAATTGTGAAAATGGATCAACTTCGTGCCGTGATAAGCGCACTCATCGACGATCTTTTCGAATAGCGCTTGGTCCATGAACGTCTTGTCACGGCCAATGGTATCGCGTGGACAAAATGTGCAGGCGGCATTGCAGTGGTTGGTAGTTTCAATGCGAACCACTTTGGGAAACTTGTTGCGGGTCAGCTCCATCGCGCCCGCCACAACACGTCCCATCACGCTGAAGGCCAGCATCATCAATCCTTCCTTGGATGTATGTTGTCGTCCAATGACTCTCAAGTGGAACCGTCATCGAGATTGCCAAGACAACTCGACAGCTCTTTCTTCCGAATGGACAGGTCCCACTTTCCGTCTGTTTCATACACAACCCGGGATTTGAGATCAATACGAGTGCAGCCAAGCGTTTCATCTTCCCTGCCTATACTTCGCATTTTCTCAGGCCGGACGGATAGTATCGGGTAGAATCAGATTTCGTATCTCCCCCGCCAACTTCCGCCTCACCAACGGCAGAAAGTCCTAATGAGGCTCGACCGGTGCTCAATAGCCAATTCAACGACGACGGATTCGTCATTGTTCGTCAGTTTCTTCCCGACGACGAGCTGCAGGTATTGCAAAGCGAACTCCACCGTTACATTCACGATATCGTCCCGCATCTACCGGGCAGTGACGCGTTTTACGTAGACCGCAACCGCCCCGGGACGCTCAAGCAGATGCAGCACATGGGCAAGGATGCGTTCTTTAAGAACTACCGGTGCAACTCGCGATGGAGTAGTTTGGCAGCAATGCTGCTCGATGAGTCAGTGCAGGCGAAAGATCCAGAGTGGTTTAACAAACCGCCGGGTACCGAGAGTGTCACGCCGCCTCACCAGGACAATTTCTACTTCTGTTTAAGTCCGCCCAATGTTCTCACGATGTGGCTGGCGCTTGATGATGTCGACGACGGAAACGGTTGCCTGCGGTATGTCAGAGGGTCCCACAAAGCCGGAATCCGTCCCCACGCGCCCAGTGATGTTCTCGGCTTTTCACAAGTAGTCGAGGATTATGGCGACAAGGATCGTGATCGCGAGGTCGCTGTGCATCTGCATCCGGGCGACGTTGTTGCGCATCTCGGGAATACGATTCACCGAGCCGATTCGAACAAATCGCCGGACCGGCATCGTCGCGCCTTTGCCGTGGTATTTCGAGGGGAAAGCTGCCGACGTGATGTGGACGCGTACGCTCGCTACCAAGTCGCCTTGCAAAAACAACACGCACGCATGGGTCTTGCCGATGCATGACCGTCACTTTGAGCAGCAACTGCAACCGCCGGATGATTTGGTTATCATTGCAATGAACCGATTTGATTCATATTGTCCGCCGGAATATGGCGAACCTTTAGCTGGCTAGGAGAATGACCGTAATGTCCAGAACTCATCTGCGTTTTTCACAAATGGCCGCTGTGAGCGGAATACTGTTGCTGTGCACCGTAAACTTGCACGCAGAAGTGGGTGTTGGCGCGAAACCAACCAAAGGTGCCGAAATCGTCTTCGATGGCAGCCGAGAAATGTTGGACGCGAAGTGGACCTATTGGAAAGGGCCGCGTTTCAGCTCGTCACTGCCGATCAAGTGGAAAATTGTCGATGACCCGGTCGATAAAGGGACGGTCGTCGTGACCGACGATCCGGCAGCGGCTGGCGGTAGATATGGTACGGCCGATGTTGTGACGAAGGAGAAGTACCGGGACTTCCGACTGCACATCGAATTCTTAGTCGTCAAGAAGGGTGGAAACAGTGGCGTCTACCTGCAAAACCGCTATGAAATTCAGGTTCTGGATGGAGACAAGACGAAGCACGGTATGGGCGCAGTCATCAATGAAACGCCGGCGCCTTATCACGCCTACTACGGCATCGGTAAGTGGAATGCCTACGATATTACATTCCGAGCTGCGCGGTTTAACGACAGCAAACGCTCCGAAAAAGCAATGGTGTCCATGTTCTTTAACGGTGTCAAAGTTCACAAGAACCAGACCATCAACCAAGTTTGGGGTGGCAGAAACTCGGGCATCGACGGTGGCAACGACGGCGGCAAGGGTATCACTGACAAGCCAGGCGGTCTCAAGCTGCAGTGCGAAGGTCACGAAGTGCTTTATCGTAATATCTGGATCAAGAAACTCGACCTGGTCGATCCGGATACCGACTTCTGAGCTGCAGGCGCTCGCCTCGGGTTCTTGCCATCGTGGCCGGCAATGTGTGGCACTGGCTTTGCCAGTGCCTTGTCCATAGTCGTTTACCTAACCCAATCCATCGCGCTGGGTTGGGGTGCGCGGAGTTTCCTCGAAGATCTGTCATTAGTTATTTGTCAATTCTCATTTGTCAAGGAAAGACGGTGATCACACGCGGTGCGGAGGCCAGCGGACGAAAACCAGCCATGCCGCCTCCTAAACACATCCGTCAAAACTGCGACAATGAAATGACAAACGACCATTGACAAACGACCATTGACAAATAACTAATGACAAATAACTAATGACAAATCGAACGCGAGTGAGTCTCGATCGCTGCAAAAGAGTCGCTCGGGCTTCGTGCTTGTATTACTGGCTCGTCAAGATGATTTGAGCCGCAGGCGCTAGCCTCGAGTTCTTGCAAGATCACGCAATGCTAACACCCGACGCTACTATCGCCCAGCGGCTGGTTTCTTCGGCATGCCGTCCGCAACCGGATTGGGATAAGTGAGGATCATCAGCAACGCATCGGCCATTTCAGCGGCTGAACGCACGGTCACTGAAAAGTTAACTCCCTGTTTAGGATAGGAGACCACGAGAATATTGTCTTTTCGATGGGCCAAATGAACGGGCTGCCCATTGATTACCTGCTCTCTATACCAACGAACATCTCCCTTTCGAGTCAGTTTGGGCCGGTCAGAAAAACCGCCACCAAGCGCTGGCAAACCCGGCTTTGGGATCGCGCCAATATCATAATTGATTCGCAACCCGTTCTCCTTCTCGATCTTGCCGACGATACTATCGAATCCCTGAAGCGGTTGATGTTTGTAGCCCGGCAAGAGACGCATCCCACCGATTCGGTCCGCGGCAAAGACGCCGCTTGTCATCTGACTAAGCCACAACACAGCAAGGATCATGAAGAACGGCTTTTTCATTGGAGACTCCTGTGGAGATCGATCGGAAACACTAACTTGGAAACAAAAAGAGCTATTCCAATCCATGGCCTGAGGCTATTTGAATTTTAGGCTGTACAGGATTGGATCGCTAGGATTTCTCGGCCGCAGGCCGCTTCATTCTTCGTGTCTTCGTGCCTTCGTGGGAGACAAAATTCGATTCGCTGAGCATTTGCCACAAATCAGATGTATGTACACGCTCGATATTTTCGTTCTAATGTCGTCTATCTTCCCACACCCATCGGAGTCCAAAGCATGCTATCTATTCGGTCGATATCGCTGGCAGTCCTGCTTCTCACGTTTCTGCAAAACTGCGAGGCGGCTCATCGAGTTATTATGCAAGGCAACGGGAAGTTGGCGATCGTTTCCGCCGACAAGAAAGTCGAATGGGAAATGAAATGGGGTGGCATTCACGATATTCATGTTCTGCCGAATGGGCACATCATGGTACAGGACCGAATGCAGAAGATCGTCGAAATTGATCCGGACTCCAAAAAAGTTGTCTGGTCCTACGAGGCGGCATCCGCCAATGGAAACCAGGGCCGCCGAATCGAGGTGCATTCATTTCAACCGCTTGAGAACGGCCGGATCATGATTGCCGAATCGGGCCGTTCCCGAATTATCGAAATCGACCGCGACGGTAAAATTCATCATGAAGTGAAATTGAAGGTCGAACGTTCCAATGCTCATCGCGATACGAGGCTGGTGCGAAAACTGAAAAACGGCAACTACTTGGTATGCCAAGAGGGTGAGGGCGTGTTACGCGAGTATGCTGGCGAGACAGGCGACGTCGTCTGGGAGTTTCAAATTCCACTGTTCGGCAAACCTCGTAAAGGGGGCCACGGCCCTGAGGCCTTTGGCAACCAACTCTTTGGAGCCGTACGATTGAAAAACGGAAACACACTGATCGCGACCGGCAACGGGCACAGCGTTCTGGAAGTTAACCCCGGTGGAAAAATTGTCTGGCAAATTCATCAGAACGACTTGCCGGGAATCACGCTTGCTTGGGTAACAACGCTGGAAGTCTTACCGAATGGAAACTACGTCATCGGCAATTGCCACGCTGGTCCAGACAACCCATTGCTGATCGAGATTGAACCAAAATCAAAGAAAGTCGTCTGGACGTTTAACCGCTTCGACGTGTTTGGAAATTCGGCACCGAATTCTCAATTGCTAGACGTCAAAGGCCCAGTGATTCGGTAACGCTAAATCACGAGCCTTGATTCTTGAGATAGTCGGATAACTCAGTTTCCATCTGACCCAGTTGGTCGACGAAGTTTTCCAACGTTCGGTTTGCGTCATGCAGTTTCTTTGGCTGCGCGGAGCAGTTCTTCGGCCCGTTTGCGTTTGGTGATATTTCGACAGATGCCGACCAAACCGGTAACGTTGCCGTCAGCGTCTCGCAATGGGATTTTGCTTGTCAACAGGCACACTTCAGTACCATCCGCTGCCCGTCCCTTCTCTTCACGATCGACAAGAGAATCTCCCGTTCGAAGCAACGCTTGATCATCTTCAGCGTACTGCTTCGCCGAATCGGCCGACATGTAACCAAAATCCGCCGTCTAGCGGCTGACAATTGACCTGAGAAGTTAGAGTGAAGATACTGAGGACAGACACGTTGAGAGGAAATGTAAAGTTGCTCGAGAATCCGTGCTGTCATTGAACGTAGCTCAGACCAGATTTAAAGGTCGAGAGATGAAGATGTTTCGCCGTGTAATGACAGCGATTTGTGTCGCGGCCGTTTGTTCCGGGGCGCTCTCTGCGCCACGTTTGCAGGCTGAGTCAAGCAAACGCCCTAACATCGTTTTGATCATGGCCGATGATATGGGGTATTCGGACTTAGGGTGCTTTGGCGGCGAGATCCGCACGCCAAATCTCGATCAGCTCGCTGAAGACGGTCTTCGCTTCACGAATTTTTACAGTGAAAATATGTGTTGGGTGTCGCGAGCAGCGATGTTGACTGGCGTTTACCACAAGGCGTCGATGGTGAACGGTTCTCTTCATCCACGGTGTACCACCTTGGCCGAAGCGCTGCGACACAACGGTTATCAGACGTTCATGTCTGGAAAATGGCACTTGGCGGGCAAGCCATACCATGTTTATCCGGTCGATCGTGGGTTCAACGAGTTCTACGGCATTCTCGGTGGCGCGGCGAGTTTTTTCGCGCCAGCGTTTCTTTCTCGCAATCGGACAAATGTCGAAAAAGAGGCAATCGACGATCCTGATTTCTACCTCACGCATGCGATCAGCAAAGAAGCTGAACAGATGATTCGGACCGCCGATGGTCAGCAACCGCTCTTTCTTTACGTCGCGTATACCGCCGCTCACTGGCCGCTGCACGCCCCTGCCGATGACATCAAGGCATACCGTGGCGCCTACGCGATGGGTTGGGACAAGTTACGCGAACAACGCCTCACAAATATGAAGTCTCTCGGCATCGTCCCGGATCGTCTGAACCTCTCACCTCGCCATGAAAATGTACCTGCTTGGCGAGATACGGCGGACCGTGAGTGGCAGCAACGTCGAATGGAAGTCTACGCGGCGCAGGTCACTGCAATGGATCAAGGCATCGGCCAGATTGTCGCGGCGTTGAAAGCGACGGGGCGATTGGAAAACACGCTGATGTTCTTCACCATTGACAACGGCGGCTGTCACGTCGAATACAATCCGAACCGAAAAGGCGACTTCCTGCCGTCCAAAACACGTGACGGTCGAGTGGTCCGCCCGGGAAACCTTCCCCAGATCATGCCCGGCCCCGAGGACACCTATCAAAGCTATGGTTACGGTTGGGCCAATGCGTCGAATACACCGTATCGAATGTTCAAGCAGTTCGACCACGAAGGTGGCATTCGCACACCGATGATCGCACACTGGCCAAAGGGAATTAAGAAGCCGAGTGGACTCGTCCAGACCGTGTCGCATCTTATCGACATCATGCCGACGGTATTAGATGTCACCGACACTCAGCCTCCGAAACCGAACGGAAACAAGACACCGATCAAAATGGACGGGCTTTCACTCGCCGCGGTATTCGATGGACAGACATTGTCCGGCCACGAGACACTCTTTTTTCATCATGCCAAAGGACGAGCGTTCCGTTATCGCCATTGGAAGATCGTGTCCCTTCAAAGAAGATCATGGGAACTCTACGACCTTGACCGCGACCCGCTTGAATTGCGCGACCTAGCAGGCAAGATGCCGGACAAGGTAACCGAACTCGAAGCGATGTGGAAAGCCGAATCCAACCGACTGGCACGACAAGCCAAAGTAGATTAGCTCTCTTGCCATGACTCAGTCCCGATGATCGGGGATGGATAAGAAAATGCTAGATGACAAATCACAACTTGAAGTGAAGCCCATAGCGCGTACCACTGCCATAATCGTCTTTTCCTTGTGCAGCGGTGTTGTCGTCTTCGGCGTTTTCGTGGTTTTCATGATCGAGCCAAAGCCAAAACCCGAGGCGTATCTATTGACTTACATGAGCCTCGGCTTCGCGGTAATTGAAACGGTAATTTGTTTGGTTGTCCCGGGCGTGATGGTGAAGATGGCTCGTAAGCAGATTGCCGCTGGTTCTTGGAAATACCAGGAACGCTATATGCCGTCTATTGAAACCGATGCCGGAAAACTCGCTGTGCTTTACCAACAAACGACAATCGTCGGTTGCGCATTACTGGAGGGTGGGGCGTTCTTCGCGCTGACGGCCAATATGATTGAGTCCCACGTTAGCACGCTGGTCGTAGCGGTCTTGTTGTTGATTGGAATGGCGATGTATATGCCGTACGGCAATCGTGTGTCATGGTGGGTCGAAAGTCAACTGCACACCGTCGAATATGAAAAAGGATACTCCGCAGTGAAGTGAGCAGACGTCAGCTCGGCGTCCCCGTTCGCCATCGTTTCTTTCCTCTTCGTGAGGCGGTCGCGGACGATCACAAAATAACCGCCGAAAGCCCAGACATCGAACACACATCGACCAAGTTACGTTAAAACCCACATGCCACATCATTCCAAGTTATTCTCCGCGCTTCACCGATCGGTCGTCGGCTGCGGACTGATTGTGCTGATGGCGTTTTCTGCGTCAGCAAGCGATTGGCCTGCATTCCGCCACGACGCTCGGCGTAGCGCCATATCGCCCGATCGACTTGGATTTCCGCAGACCGTCGTTTGGCATTTCAAACCGAGACTCCCTCCTCAACCGGCGTTTGCTGATCCACTCGCCCACCCCAGCGGAATCGATTTTGCCTATATCCGAGATCACTCGGAACCGGTCCTGCTTGAATTCGATCATGCCTTTCACCCTGTCGTTGCCGGCGGGCGTGTCTTTTTTGGCTCGTCGACCGACGACACCGTGCGATGCCTCTCCCTCGCGACGGGCGAGCAACAGTGGCTGTTTGTCACCGGAGGACCGGTTCGCTTTGCACCCCACGTTGTTGGCGACCGACTGCTCGTGGCGTCGGACGACGGTTACGTCTACTGCCTCACAGCGGCAAGCGGCGAATTGGTCTGGCAGTTTCGAGCGGCTCCGTCACCGCGGCAGCTGGTGGGCAACGGACGGATGATTTCTCGCTGGCCTCTGCGGACGGGTCTGTTGGAACTGGACAACACGGTCTACGTCACCGCCGGCATGTGGCCGGCCGAAGGCATCTTCATTTACGCCTTGGACGCGATAACGGGCGACCTCAAGTGGATCAACGACACCAGTGGCACACTCAATCAACCAACGGCAAACTCCGGTGCGTACACCATCTCGGGCGTCGCCCCAACCGGCTATCTTCTGGCGGGGAAAGGGGCGTTGGTCGTGCCGACCGGTCGTTCGATACCGGCGTCGTTTTCATTGCAGGATGGTCTCTTGTTGGCGTCCGTCGCCCCGAGCTACCAAAACAGAAAAGGTGGACCGGCTACCTGCATCGATCCCCACGGCAGCGTCATTTTTGGATATCCGCGTGAACGTCTTACCGGAACCGCCTACAGCGTGCATCGCGCGTATCGCTTGCCAATGATGCAACCGTTCAGCGACATTCGCGCCGATCGAGTGATTGTCGACGACAAAACGTATGTGACCGTCAACGATCTCATTCGCTGTTACAAGACGGATTCAAGGTATCGCAAGGTGACCGTGCAGTGGCAGGAACAATGCCCGTCCAAACACGTTCACTGTATGGCAATGTCGGCAAACGCGTTGTTGCTTGGTATCGATGACTGTGTCACGGCTCGCGATCGTGAGACGGGCGAGATTCTCTGGCAGCGGGACGATTTAGATGGCTATGTCCAATCGATAGCGGTTGCCGATGGCCAATTGTTGGTGGCAACCGACGCCGGCAGTATCTACTGCTTCGCCGATAACGCCAGTCCATCGACCGCTAGGAAAGCCGCTATCACACCGAACAGCCTTGGAACCTTACCCAGCGAGTTACGGAAGGTGCTCCTCGAACGACGTATTCATCGCGGATTGGCTCTTGTCATTGGAGAACACGACACGACCCTGGCAGCCCAGCTCGCAGAGAACACACAGTTGCAAGTCGTGCTGTTGTTGGACGACGCCGATGCGGTGATGGACGCTCGTCGCGATCTGGTGCAGCGAATGCGGGCTGATCGTGGCCACGTGTCAGTGCAGCATCATCTCCTGCTGCATGCGCTACCTTTTGCGGACTACGCTTTTAATCTCATCACGGCAACAAACGAGGAAACGAGCAAACGGTGGGCCGAATTGCGCCGCGTCCTCCGCCCGGCTGGCGGGATTCTCTACATCCAAAATGCTACGGCGAGCGTCGAAGAACAGGTTAGGTCGGCCGACCAGGCCACGGACGGTGCAACCGGCCGGACACGCCGCGTCGGCAAGGCGCTCACCTACGTTCAAGGCAAGTTGCCCGGTGCGCTTGACTGGGACTCGGAGAACATCCTCGATGAACGGGTGAAGTGGCCGCTCGAGCTGTTGTGGTTTGGTGCACCTGGTTCCAAACGTACTGGTTCCGGCAGCCGACCGCCCGTGACCGCAGGTGGCAGAAACCTGGTCATCGGCAAGAACCACTTGATCGCGTTGGACGCCTATAACGGAACAGAGTTGTGGTCGCGAACACTCCCCTATCTCTATCGCAATATCGGCCGGCTCAAAAATGCACCAGGGCCGATTACGCCCTGGCTTACACAGAGTATCAGCGCGGATGACGACCACACTTACTTGAACTTTGGACACGTGGTCTACACCTTGGACGCGGCGTCCGGCGAACAGCTTGCCATTCATGGCGAATTCCCCGTCGGCCAGCGATTTTCGCTGCAAGACCAACCGCGGTTTACATTGGATCAGTACCAGAAGCCCGATGAGCGCGGTTCAGCCAGTGAATCAACCAAAGTCGAAACTCCCGCTGGACAGATCGAACTGTGTGAAATCAATGACGGGGAATGTTTGACGGTAAAGCTGCAGTTGAATTCAACGGTTCAACTGACCGACAAAGTCTATTGGGAGTTGTTCTTTGACGTCCGACCACCGGAGCGGCGGACAAATCTCTACGAACGCGGCATTTTCCAGCTGCTGGCGAAGCCGACTCTTGGCCGAGTCGATGTGGGCATCGGTCCTGCTCACCCCAAGTTGTCGGTAACCGTGAAGGATGATGGCCGACAAATGTTGCTTACGATTCCTCTGCAACATTTGGCCGAGTTAGGCAATACCACGCTGGACGATTTTTCATTCGCCGCGGCGCTGAACCATCAACCCAATGCTGAACAGGAGGCAATGGCCGGTGGTCGTGGCTATCTCCGGTGGGAAGTTCACGCCGACCCGTTTGCCTACGCATTCAACAATGGTTGGGCGAGAATTGTTCGAAATGCCCAAGAACCGGTCGCACCAATCGTCCAGCTACCCGCTGTCGACGAATTGCCCGCACAGGCTCTTCGATCCGGCAAGATCGGGGGGATTGGAAAACGAGCTGGCACCGTCGTCAATGTCGAAAGAAACCGGCAGAACCCGCTGAGCCTTGAGACTGGCGGATTTGAGTACAATCGCGGCAAAGGTTGCGGGAGACCCGTTTCGTCCGTCGGACTTCATGTACTGCGGTCGGGCACTTTGGCGTTTTACGACCTCGATGATGACAGCGGCATGAGGTACTTTGGTGGCGTGCGGCCGAGTTGCACCGTCAGCGCGGTGCCTGCCCAAGGATTGGTGTTCGCGGCCGAAGGAAGTTCTGGTTGCAGTTGCAATTATAATTTTAAGACAACACTCGCACTCGCACCTGCTGCGCGGCAACGGCATGAAGACTGGGCCGTGTTTACGGCTCCTTTAAGTCCAGCCGCATTACTGCAGACGGGCCGATTCAACCTCGGTGCACCGGGCGACCGTCGCGATAATGATGGTGGACTGTGGCTGCAATTCCCCCGCGCCCCCACACGATCCGATAGGACGATGGCGGTCCCATTCGAGTTGTTTGGAACGAACCTCGAAGCCTATCGAGTGAACGCCGATCGCGTACCGATTGCGTCGACCGATCGTCCTTGGCTCTACGCGTCAGGCATGGAAGGAATTGAAGGGATTCGTCTGCGACTTTTCATGAGCGATCAAGAGGGTGTTGTTGTCTTTCCCGACGACGCACCGCAATTAGATGCAGTTCTCGAGGAGAAAGCGTGGGAAAGACGTTATGGGGTAGCTGCTGGCAAGGGCAGTTCGATGTTTCTCTTCCATGACAAAACGGCACTGTACGTGGGATATGAGATTGTGCCGCCACTCGACCGTCGCGGCAAGCGACAGCCATGGGTCACCAAAGGGATGCTTCCTCACAAGGCGAGATTTACCTATGACGAAATTGCCGACGATCGGTTCATATGGCAGGAGGACTCGCTAGAGTTTCTAGTTAGTGACGTGTCGCTAAAGACCGTTCTGCATTTTGGAGTCGGCGTTACGGGCGGTCGTTACGATGGCCTTTGGTCAGCGGAAAAAAAGTCAGAGGACGCCGCCTATTCCGCTCGCTGGGCAGGCGCTATCGACGTGACCGCAGACATCGCCGTCGCCGAGATTTCGCTACCCTGGAAGACACTTTCTGCTGCGGGACTCGACCTGGAGAACCTCGTCATCCGCCCACGATCGAAGCAGCCCGTAACGCGACAACCACACATTACTCACGGTTTTCGGCCCGTACTTTTGCAATCGGTTGATCCCAAAGCAAAGCGTTATCGTGTTTCGTTGCATTTCGCTGAGTTAGGCGATGTTGCGGCCGGCGAGCGGGTGTTCGACATTCAGCTGCAGGGCGTGACTGTTCTGAGCGCCTTCGATCCAGTCGTAGCTGCTGGCGGACCGAATCGCGCCGTCGTCCGCGTCTTTGAAGGCATTCGCGTAGGACGCGCCTTGGACATTCGTTTTATCCATCGGAGCCGAACGCTGCCAGCTGCCCATATGCCGATCCTGGCAGCAGTCGAAGTGCTTGTGGACAAGTAAAGAAAGTCGTCACACGCTGCGGCCTACCATGAAAATTGCCCTCCCTGACGCGTCAGGTCTTGGCATCGCGTGATCTTACAAAAATCCGAGGCTAGCGCCGTCGGCTCAAATATTGACGAGCCAACAATACGGTAACAGCGACGTTTCGAGACAATCTACCGGCGACCGGCCAGTACCGAACCGTGGGCTAGCGCCCAGCGGCTGATCTACGGTGATCGAAGAGTGAGTGCGATCGCGAGTACGCACAGGAGCACCGCCGAGCCGGTTGCGATCAGAAAGCCGCGCTGAACCGACGTCCGTTTGGCATACATGCCAATCAAAATTGGCAGCACGGTCCAACCGACTCCGCCGATGCAGAAAAAGACACCGACGGCCCGCCCATGCAACGATCGATCGACATGCCCTAACAGAATGGCAATCAACGTCGGGAAGATCGGCCCGACCACGGCGCCCGAAACAACGATCAGTGCGCACATCCACAACGGATCTCGGCAGAAGACGATGCTCAGTGTGATGGCCACGCTGCAAAACGCCATCACCACCACCAGAATCGTGTCGCCTCCTGCCGGCAACAATAATGCGGTAGCCAGACGAGATCCCATGAAAGTCAACCAGAATGCAGACAGCAGCGTCGATGCCCTACCCTCGCTAACTTTCTTGTCGGTCATCAGCGTTGTTGCCCAGGTCGCGATGGAAGCTTCAGTTGGCACATGGAAGAAAAACGCGACCGCACAGAGCCAGACGATGGGATCCGACAGTAGCTTGGCCAATCCTCCAGCAACAGAATCCGTCGCCTCAACTCTTAGTGCAGCCCAGTTGACGCCCAGCCCTAACAACAACGGGACCAACGAAACGACCGCGAATCCGTACAGCGTTCGAATGAGTCCGAACTGTTTTGCGCAATAGACGATGATCAATGGCGTAACAAAGGTCCCCATCCCGAATATGAAGTCGCCCATATTCATAGCGTAAGCCATCCGCTCTGGGAGTTCGTTTGCGGGGACGAACGCTGGCGGCGAAGTAACGTTCAAGACGTTGACGAGTGCCGACCAGCCAGTGCCGAGTATCAGAACAGCCAGCAACGCGCCGGAATAGCGGCGTGAATGAGCGAGCAAGACAAGACTGAGAATCACTAGAACGAAGCCGCCACCCAGGACAGCCTGTTGCCCTAGAAAATCGACTAAGAACCCAGCCGCTACTACCATCGGTATCAAGGTGAATCCGAAGACAGACACCAACCCACCGACCTTGCCCTCGTCGATCTTCAACTTACGAGCCAGTGGCAATTTGACGCTCCCCAGCAAGGCGAAGCACATTCCCGCTATTGCCAAAGCCGCCACTTGCATCACAGTCAGCATCGTGTCCATCGAGTGTTACCTCGTCTATAAAGTTCCGAAAAGCTGACTCCCGGCCGTCAAGCCACCGTCAATGACCATCGTCGCCCCTGTCACAAAACTCGATTCATCGGATGCCAGGTAAAGCGCCATACTTGCCACATCTTCGGGCCGTCCAAGTCGACCGAGCGGATACCACTTTAGCAGTTTCTCTTTACTGCCGGCCTTTGCATCCCAATACGCACCACCACGCTCGGTGTCGATCGTGCCTGGACAAATCACATTGGCGCGAATGCCGTGACAGCCGTAGGTCACCGCAACGTTCTTAGTGAACGAGATCAGTGCCGCCTTAGCAGCGCTGTAGCCAAACTCGCCGATCGCCCACAGACCGTTCACACTCGACGTGTTGATTAGGCTGCCTCCACCGGCGCGAATCATCATCGGCAACACAGCGCGGGTGCAGAGGTAGTGACTGGTCAGATTCAGGTTCAGATCGGACTGCCATTGATCGGGTTCGATGTCCAGCAGATCTTCCGTGAGCGATTTTCCGGCGTTGTTCATCCAGACGTCGATTCGACCGAGCGCGGTGGCCGCGGAGGAAACAACTGCCGAGACTTGATCCACGTCGGTTATATCCGCTGGCAGAAATTCGGCTTTTCCACCGGCTGCACGAATCGCTTCCGCCGCCGCCTGGCCAGCGTTCTCGTCGATGTCAACAATCACAACGTGTGCACCATGCCGGCTGAACACCGATGCAGTGGCTAGTCCAATTCCGCTGGCTCCTCCCGTGACCACCGCGTGTTTGTCTTGCAGACGCAATTCGGACATCGAGCAACCTCTAGGCAGGCGATCCTCTAGACGCAACACGTGCGACCGTGTTGGCACGGCAAGCATTCTAGCCGCTAATTGTTGCCGTTTTCCAAGAACACCTGGCGAGAATGCCAAGATTCGTCTCAATTTGACGAATTCACCTGAGTAGCGTCTATTTCGGCAGACCATTTTAGGAGTCGCGATGCATTCTGACACAAAGCCCTATCCATCGAAAATCGCTCCAGCGGATTTCGAGAATCAAAGGTCCACCGGTTGGCTTATGCTCTCGGGAGCTAGTTTGCTTGGATTGGCTGGAGGATGCCTACTGGTAACCTGTGTCGGTATGATGTTCGTCTTTGGTGGTGTGGCCCAATCTTCGGCAACGCCGACAGCCACCGAACTGGCAACCGGTATGCACTGGGCTCTCGTTCCGGCGGCCGTTTCGGCGCCCTTAGTCGTCTTGGGCGCAGTGCTCGTGCTCGTGGGCGTAATTCGCCGCCGTAATTAGCACGCGGTAAATTTTCTTTGCGCAGCCCGACTTTGTGGGATTTATCCCACCGGCCCTGTGCCGGTGGATTGGGGTTTGGCAACTACCTGCCCGATTAACACACCCACCCAGTCCGTGGGTTCATGTTCTACTTTGTGTAGGTTCTCAGGTTTTCGATCTTCTCGATGTCGATAATCGCTCGCCAACTCGCTGCGCTCGGCCTGGGCGAGCGAGCGATCACCGACTCCAGAAAGCAACACTAATTTTGCCTTTTTCAAATTGAACTAGGAAAACCACTTGCCAACGGTGTGTCCTTCATAGAAGGCACAAAGCCACGAAGGACGGTGGGTGCAAGGACCACTTTTTTCGTGCCGAAAACCCCGCAGAATATGCGGCTGGCCCGGGGTTTTCAGAGTAATCTATTTTGCTCATCCGGTTCGTTGATGTCTAATGCTTGTAACTACGTGGTCACAGGGAACAATTCGCAGTGTCGAGGGGCGATTTCATGGACCGAAGATGCT